>Ga0180429_10000212_pt1 | contig 52626 bp, 51 predicted proteins | sample SS_ome_FD_132428 | JGI IMG/M metagenome (GOLD analysis project Ga0180429, IMG submission 132428) | Hypersaline lake sediment archaeal communities from the Salton Sea, California, USA - SS_1_S_1 metaG | ecosystem: Environmental > Aquatic > Non-marine Saline and Alkaline > Hypersaline > Sediment ... | reverse complement strand
CTGGTCGTGTTCGCGCTGCTGATGGCCGTGCTGCGTTACACCCGGCTCGGGCTCGAAGTGCGGGCGGTGGCGCAGAACCGCGCCATGGCCCGCGCCATCGGGGTGCGCGGCGATCGGGTCGATGCGCTGACCTTCGGTCTTGGTTCCGGTATCGCGGGCGTCGCCGGCGTCGCGCTCTCGCAGCTGACCAACGTCGGCCCGAACCTGGGCCAGGCCTATATCGTCGATTCCTTCATGGTCGTCGTGTTCGGCGGTGTCGGCAATCTCTGGGGGACCCTGCTCGCCGGTCTCGGCCTGGGCGTCGCGAACAAGTTTCTCGAGCCGTGGGCGGGCGCCGTGATGGCCAAGATCCTGGTGCTGGTGTTCATTATCGTGTTCATTCAGAAGCGTCCGCGCGGGCTGTTCCCCCAGCGCGGGCGTGCGGCCGAGGGCTGACCGGGTGGTGCTGCGCTGGCTGATGGCGGACAAGGGCGGGCTGGTGATGCTCGCGGTACTGGCGCTGGTCGTGATCGTCGTGCCAGTGACCAACCTGGTGATCGCGCCCGACTCGATGCTGCACGTGTCCACCTACACCGTGACGCTGCTCGGCAAGTACCTCTGCTACGCGGTGCTCGCGCTCGCGCTGGACCTCGTGTGGGGGTTCTGCGGCGTGCTCAGCCTCGGTCACGGTGCTTTCTTCGCCCTGGGCGGTTATGCGATGGGCATGTACCTCATGCGTCAGATCGGCGAGCGCGGCGTTTACGGCCACCCGTTGCTGCCGGATTTCATGGTCTTCCTCGACTGGCAGGAGCTGCCCTGGTACTGGTACGGCTTCGACATGTTCTGGTTCGCCCTGCTGATGGTGGCGCTGGTGCCCGGCCTGCTCGCATTCGTATTCGGCTGGCTCGCGTTCCGCTCGCGCGTCACGGGTGTGTACCTGTCGATCATCACGCAGGCGCTGACCTACGCGTTGATGCTCGCGTTCTTCCGTAACGAGATGGGCTTCGGCGGCAACAACGGGCTGACCGACTTCAAGGACCTGCTCGGCTTCGATCTGCAGGCGGACGGGACGCGCGTCGCCCTGTTCCTGTGCTCGGCGCTGCTGCTGGCGCTCGCCTACCTGGCCTGTCGCGCGGTGGTGGCCTCGCGTCTCGGGCGTGTCGTGGTGGCGGTACGCGACGCGGAGAACCGCGCGCGCTTTCTCGGCTACCGGGTCGAGTATTTCAAGCTATGGGTGTTCACGTTCTCGGCCGTGCTCGCCGGCCTCGCCGGGGCGCTGTACGTGCCGCAGGTCGGCATCATCAATCCGGGCGAATTCCAGCCGCTCAACTCCATCGAACTCGTGATCTGGGTTGCCGTGGGCGGGCGCGGCACGCTGTGGGGCGCGGCTGCCGGCGCGGTCCTGGTCAACTATGCGAAGACCGCGTTCACCGCGGTGCTGCCCGAAGTGTGGTTGTTCGCGCTGGGGGCGCTGTTCGTGCTCAGCACGCTGCTGCTGCCGCGCGGCCTCGCCGGCCTGCTGCGCAAGCGGGGAGGGTCCCCGTGACGCCTGCCTTCATGCGCCGCGACCGCGTGTTCGACTTCCTCGCGCCGCCGCTGCCGCCCGACGCGCTGCTCGATACGACTCACGGACCGATCCTCTATCTCGAAGACATCAGCGTCAGTTTCGACGGCTTCAAGGCGCTCGATGACCTGAACCTCTACATCGACGACGGTGAACTGCGCTGCATCATCGGCCCCAATGGCGCCGGCAAGACGACCATGATGGACGTCATTACGGGACGCACGCGGCCGGATGCCGGCAGCGCCTGGTTCGGCAGCCGCATCGACCTGCTCAGGCTCGACGAACCGGCTATCGCCAAGGCCGGTATCGGGCGCAAGTTCCAGAAACCGACGGTGTTCGAGAACCTCAACGTACGCGAGAACCTGGAACTCGCGACGCAGGGTGACAAAGCGGTGTGGCGGACGCTCGCGGCGCGCATGGACGCAACGCTGCGCGATGCCATCGACGGCGTGCTGGCGACGATCGGCCTAGAACCGGCCGCCTATCGCGAGGCCGGCGCGCTGTCGCACGGGCAGAAGCAATGGCTGGAAATCGGCATGCTGCTGATGCAGCGGCCGCGCCTGCTGTTGCTCGACGAGCCGGTTGCGGGCATGACCCACGAGGAGATCGAACGGACCGCCGAGCTGCTGCAGACCCTGGCCGGCGAGCACTCCGTGGTCGTCGTCGAGCACGACATGGAGTTCGTCCGTTCAATTGCACGCAAGGTCACCGTATTGCACGAAGGGCGTGTGCTGGTCGAGGGGGACATGGCCACGGTACAGGCCGATCCGCGCGTGATCGAGGTCTACCTGGGGGAGTGATGCTCGAGCTCAGCGGCATCAACCAGTACTACGGCGAGAGCCATACGCTGTGGGATCTCGATCTCAGCGTGTCGCGTGGCAGCTGCGTATGCCTGACCGGGCGTAATGGCGTCGGCAAGACGACGCTGCTCAACTGCATCATGGGCCTGGTGCCGATTGCGGGCGGCGCGATCCGATTCGACGGTGCCGACGTCACGCGGCGCAACGCGGAATCCCGCGCGCGCGCGGGCATCGGTTACGTACCGCAGGGGCGCATGATCTTCCCGCTGCTCACGGTCGAGGAGAACCTGCGCATCGGTCTGCCGGCGCGCCGCGACGGCTGCCGCGAGATCCCGCCGCTGGTATTCGAGATTTTTCCGGTGCTCGAACGCATGCTGGCGCGACGTGGCGGCGATCTTTCGGGCGGACAGCAGCAACAGCTCGCCATAGCGCGTGCGCTCGTGCTCGATCCCATGTTGCTGTTGCTCGATGAGCCGACCGAAGGCATCCAGCCGAATATCGTGCACGAGATAGGCGAGATCATCATGCGTCTGAACCGCGAGCTCGGCCTGACCGTGCTGCTGGTCGAACAGAAGCTGCCGTTCGCTCGCCGCGTGGCCGATCGTTTCGTGATCCTCGAACGGGGACGCGTGGTCGCCGAGTCCGCGGCCGACGCGCTGGACGAAGCGACCGTCAAGCGCTTCCTGACGGTGTGACGGAGCGACCGATGGACCTCGGTACGATGCTGCCCAACAGTCCGCTCGCGCACCTTGGCGTCGGCCTGGTGCTGGGAGCCGTGCACGCCTGCGATGCCGACCACGTGCTGACCGTGACTTCGTTCAGCCGCCAGGGCGAGGCGCCGCGCGCGGCCTGGGGCTGGGGGCTGCGCTGGTCGCTCGCCCACGGCGCCGCGGTGATCGCGGCCGGCATGCTGCTCGCCGCGCTCGGGCTGTCCTTCCCGCAGCTGCTCGGCGTGCTGGCCGAGGCCCTGGTCGCGCTGATTCTGTGTGCGCTCGGCACGTGGCTGCTGCGTGCGGCGCTGGCGCCCGGCGGGCGCACCCGGCCCGCGCCGGCCGCCGGGCGTCGCGGCATCTACCTGGTCGGCGCCCTGCACGGCCTGGCTGGCGCGGCGCCGGTGATCGCCTTGATCCCGCTCGCGCGGCGCATCGACCCGTTCGCGGCGGGGCTCTATCTCGGCTGTTTCTCGCTCGGCGTGGTGTTCGCCATGTTGCTCATCGCGACGCTGCTCGGCCACGCCAACAGCCGTGCGCTGCGTCACGGTGCTCGTGCCGAACGCCTGCTCAACCTGTGTTTCGGGCTCGGCGCACTGGTCGTCGGGGCTCAGATCCTGCTCGAGGTCGCGCACGATGCAGGCGCTGCCTGAGCACCTCGCCAACTGGCGCGCGGGCCTCGCGCTCGAACTCGCGCCGCGGCATGGCCGCACGGTGATCGCGCGGCGTGACATGCACGGGCCGTTGGCCGTGCAGAAGGCCCTGTACCCCGAAGGGGACCTGGCGCACGTCTACCTGTTGCACCCGCCCGGCGGGCTGGTCGGCGGGGACAGCCTCGCCATCGACATCGCCACGGCGCCCGGTGCCCGGGCGCTGGTGACGACGCCTGCTTCGGGCAAGGTCTATCGCAGCGCCGGCAGCGTCGCGCGCCAGGACGTGCATCTCGACGTTGCGCCCGGCAGCAGCCTCGAATGGCTGCCGCAGGACACCATCCTCTTCGACGCCAGCCGCTATGCGGGGCGTACCCGTATCGACATCGCCGCAGGGGGGCGCTATCTCGGCCGCGAGCAGCTCGTGCTCGGCCGTCCGGCGCATGGCGACGATTACGCGGAGGGCGCGGCGGACCAGCTCCTGGACATCCGGGTCGATGCCGTGCCGCTGCTCGAGGAACGGCTGTGCTTCGCCGCGCCGTCGCCGTTCATGCACGCGCCCTGGGCGCTGGGCGGGCGACGCGTCATCGGCGCGCTGCATGCGAGCCCGGCCGACGACGCCTGCGTGGAGACGGCGCGCGCGGTGGCGGCACCGGACGGCATCGAGGTCGGCGTGACGCGTCTCGATGGCCTGCTGTGCCTGCGCTGCCTGGGCCACGACGCGACAGCCACGCGCGAGTTCCTCGGCCGCGTGTGGCAGGCGCTGCGACCGGCCGTGATCGGGCGTGAGGCCAGCGTCCCGCGCGTGTGGCGCACGTGATGGCTGCGCGCTTCAATCCACTGTTCGTGCCGTCCACTGACGGCTGGAGTCCGCCATGGAACTGACCCCACGAGAGAAGGACAAGCTGCTCGTCTTCGTCGCCGCGCAGCTCGCCGAGCAGCGCCGCGCGCGCGGCGTCAAGCTCAACTACCCCGAGTGCGTCGCGCTCATTTCCGCCGCGGTGCTCGAGGGCGCGCGCGATGGTCGCAGCGTGGCCGAGCTGATGAGCGCAGGCAGTCGCATCCTCAGCCGCGAGGAGGTGATGGAGGGGGTGCCGGAGATGCTGCACGAGGTGCAGGTCGAGGCGACGTTCCCCGACGGCACCAAGCTCGTCACCGTGCACGATCCCATTCCCTGACGCGAGTCGCCTCGCAAGGAGACCCTCCATGATCCCAGGAGAGATGTTCGTCGAACCGGGCGAAATCGAGATCAACGCGGGCCGCCCCGTGGTCGTGCTCAGCGTCGCCAATACGGGCGACCGGCCGATCCAGGTTGGCAGCCACTACCATTTCTACGAGACCAACTCGGCGCTCGCGTTCGCACGCGACCGGGCGCGCGGGATGCGGCTCGACATTCCGGCCGGCACGGCGGTGCGTTTCGAGCCCGGCCAGACGCGCGAAGTCGCGCTGGTGCCGTACGCCGGCACGCGCACCGTCTACGGCTTCCGCGGAGCCATCATGGGCGCCCTGGAGCGGCAGTCATGAGCCGCATCGATCGCCGCGCCTATGCCGAGATGTTCGGACCGACCACCGGCGACCGCGTGCGTCTCGGCGACACCGCGCTGGTCATCGAAGTCGAGCGCGACCACACGCGCTACGGTGACGAGGTCAAGTTCGGCGGCGGCAAGGTCATCCGCGACGGCATGGGCCAGAGCCAGGCCAGCGCGGCCGAAGTCGTCGACCTGGTGATCACCAACGCCCTCGTTCTCGACTGGTGGGGCGTCGTCAAGGCCGATGTCGGTATCAAGAGCGGGCGCATCGCCGCCATCGGCAAGGCCGGTAACCCCGATACCCAGGAAGGCGTCGATATCGTCATCGGCCCCGGCACCGAGGCGCTGGCAGGCGAAGGCATGATTCTCACCGCCGGCGGCATCGATGCGCACATCCATTTCATCTGCCCGCAGCAGGTGGAGGAGGCGCTGATGTCGGGCATCACCACCATGCTCGGCGGGGGGACCGGCCCTGCCACCGGGACCAATGCGACGACCTGCACGCCGGGGCCGTGGAACATCGGCCGCATGCTGCTCGCCGCCGACGGCCTGCCGATGAATCTCGGCTTTCTGGGCAAGGGCAACGCGAGCCTGCCGCATCCGCTCGTCGAGCAGATCGCGGCCGGCGCCATGGGGCTCAAGCTGCACGAGGACTGGGGCACGACGCCGGCCGCGATCGACAATTGCCTCGACGTCGCCGAGCAGACCGACGTGCAGGTCGCGATCCACACCGACACGCTCAACGAGTCGGGTTTCGTCGAGGACACGCTGGCGGCTTTTCGTGGCCGCACCATTCATACCTATCACACCGAAGGTGCCGGCGGCGGGCATGCGCCCGACATCATCAAGGCCTGCGGCGCGCAGAACGTGTTGCCATCCTCGACCAACCCGACGCGCCCCTACACCGTCAACACGGTCGACGAACACCTCGACATGCTGATGGTCTGCCACCACCTCGATCCGCGCATCGCCGAGGATGTCGCGTTCGCCGAGTCGCGTATCCGGCGCGAGACCATCGCCGCCGAGGACATCCTGCACGACCTCGGTGCGTTCTCCATGATCGCCTCGGATTCGCAGGCGATGGGGCGCGTGGGCGAGGTGATCACGCGCACCTGGCAGACCGCGCACAAGATGAAGGTTCAGCGCGGTGCGCTGCCCGGCGACAACGGCCGCCACGACAACCTGCGCGCGAAGCGATACATCGCGAAGTACACCATCAACCCCGCGCTGGCGCATGGCATCGCGCACGAAGTGGGCTCGATCGAGGTCGGCAAGCTCGCCGACCTAGTGCTCTGGAAGCCGGCATTCTTCGGCGCGAAGCCGTCACTGATCATCAAGGGAGGCATGATCGCGGCGGCCGCGATGGGCGACCCGAATGCTTCCATCCCGACGCCGCAGCCGGTGCATTACCGGCCGATGTTCGGTGCCTTCGGCGGCGCGCTGGCGGCGAGCTCGGTGACATTCGTTTCGCAGGCCGCGGTCGAGGCTGGCGTGCGGCAACGCTGGCAGCTGGCCAAGCCGCTCGTCGCGGTGCACGGCACGCGCACGGTGACCAAGCGCGACATGAAGCTGAACGATTACACGCCGCACATGGACGTCGATCCGGAGACCTACGCGGTCTATGCCGACGGCGAGCTGTTGACCTGCGAGCCGGCCACCGAGCTGCCGCTGGCTCAGCGGTACTTCTTGTTCTGAACGCGGGACGCAGGGCATGAGCTTACCCATGCTGACCGCGCTCACGGCGGCCGACACGCCGGTCGACGACGTGCTCACGCTCGATTTCGCCGCGCGCTGCCGCTCGCGCCAGCGCGTACGCCTCGCCTCGGCGCGCGAGGCGGGCCTCAAGCTGCCACGCGGCACGGTGCTGCGCGGTGGCGACATCCTCGCCGGCGGTGATCTCCTCGTGCGCGTCGAGGCGGCTGCCGAGGCGGTATCGCTGGCGCATGGCACGCCGCGTGAACTGGCCCGCGCCGCCTATCACCTGGGTAACCGGCACGTGGCCGTCGAGGTCGGTGACGGCTGGCTCGCCTGGGGCCACGATCACGTGCTCGACGCCATGGTCAGCGGCCTCGGACTGGCGGTCACGGCAACGGTGCGGCCGTTCGAACCGGAAGCCGGCGCTTATGGCGGCGGGCATCCCCACGGCCACGGCGCCGACGACACACGCGCGCATGCCCACGACCATGCGCACACCCACCACGACGACCACGAGCACGGACATGCGCGTTGATCCACGCCTGTGGCAGCTGATCAGCCCGGCCCTGCCGGTCGGCGGTTACAGCTACTCGCAGGGCCTCGAGCTTGCCGTCGAGCAGGGTCGCGTGCACGACGAGGCGAGCGCGGCCGGATGGATCGACGGCCTCGCCGGCCACGCGCTGGTGGCCGTCGACCTGCCCTTCATGGGCCGCATCCATGCCGCTGCGTGCGACGGCGACGTGGCAATGCTCGAGCACTGGGCGCAGCGCCTCGCCTGCACGCGCGAGACCGCCGAGCTGCGGCGCGAGGACGCCGCCATGGCGACGGCGTTGCGCCGGCTGCTGGCGACCTTGTCGCCCGGGTGCAGGCAGCCCGCGGGACCCGGGGCACACAGCTATCCAGCGCTGTTCGCCTGCGCCGCGGCGCACTGGGCGATCCCCGTCGAGGCCGCGCTGGCGGGTTACCTGTGGGCCTGGTGCGAAAACCAGGTGGCCGCAGTGACGCGCCTCGTGCCGCTCGGCCAGAGCAGCGCGCAACGCGTGCTGTTCGCGCTCGGTGCGCGCATCCCGGGCTGGACGCAGGCCGCCGCCGCGCGCGCCGACGACGAGCTCGGCTTCAGCGCGCCGGGCGCGGTGATCGCCAGTGCCCGGCACGAGACCCAGTACACGCGCCTGTTCCGCTCATGAACACAGTCCCAGGAGGCATTCCATGACCCAGCAAACCGCAACCCGCTCCGACCCGCTGCGACTCGGCATCGGCGGCCCGGTCGGTTCGGGCAAGACCGCGTTGGTCGACGCGCTGTGCAAGCGCCTGCGCGATCGGCTCGAAATGGCGGTCGTGACCAACGATATCTACACCCGCGAGGACGCCGAGTTCCTGCTGCGCTCCGGTGCGCTCGTCCCCGAGCGCATCGTCGGCGTGGAGACCGGTGGCTGCCCGCACACCGCGATTCGCGAGGACGCTTCGATGAACCTTGCCGCGATCGACGAGCTGGCCGCACGCATCACGGGGCTCGATCTCGTCATCGTCGAGAGCGGTGGCGACAACCTCAGCGCCATGTTCAGTCCCGAGCTCGCCGATCTCAGCATCTACGTGATCGACGTCTCGGCCGGCGACAAGATCCCGCGCAAGGGCGGGCCGGGCGTGACCCGGTCCGACCTGCTGGTCATCAACAAGATCGACCTCGCGCCGCAGGTCGGCGCATCGCTCGAGGTGATGGATCGCGACGCCCGCACGCAGCGCGGCGAGCGGCCGTTCGTGTTCAGCAACCTCAAGACGGGCGTCGGGCTCGACGCGATTATCGAATTCATACTGACCGAGGGCATGCTCACCGCGAGTGCGGCCTGAGCAGGCTCGAAGGACTCTGTGAACAAGCCATGGCCCGGCCCTTTGCGCCCGCGCTGTCCGATGTCGGCGTGACGCATCTTCGCCATAGCTCGCTATGGCGTGCGCTGCGCGCCTTGAACGCGAGCAGCGCGGACACGACCGCTCGGCCCAGGCTTATTCAGGTTCCCTAACAGGAGGCGCTCGATGCGTTTACTCATCTCAGGTTTCGCCAGCGCGGTCTTCGCGCTGACGGCCACGACCACCCCGGCCGCGACGATCAGCGGCACCGAGGCGACCCTCGCCGTCGACGTTCACGCACGCGGCAGCCAGGCCTGGCAGCGTCTCGACGAGCCGCGTATCGCGGCTCTCGTCGAGACGCTCGAGAAGGCATTCGAACGGGCCGGCTTCGGTGCCGTGGCGCCGCGCTGGTGCGGGGCCGGCGCCTGCCCGGCGCCGGACACGGCGCACCTCGCGCTCGACGTCCAGCTGGCCGAAGCCCGCAGTGGCACGCTCACGCGCGGTTTCTCGCTCGAACTCGGCGGCAGCAACCCGCGCGATGCCGGCACGATTCGTGGCACCTTGCTGAGCGTGACCTGTCGCCTGCGCACGCCCGGCGGGCGCCTGGTGGCGGCGCGCGGCAGCGATGAGCCGGTACGCGACGCGCTCGCCACCGGTGGCCCGGTCGATGGCGATTACCTCGCGCAGAAGATTGCCGACGCCTGTGCCCCGCTGGTCGCGGAGCAGCGCGTGGTGCGGGTCGCGCCCGTCGCCGCACCGCAGATCCTGACCACGGCGGATCCTGACGTCTTCATCGAGAAGCGCGAGGTTGCCGTGGCCGCGCCGCTGTCGATGGCGGTCGCGGAGCCGGCCGCACCTGGCGCATCCGTCCTGCCGGCGGATGCCGCCAGCGCCGACGCGCCAGGGGGTGTCGACGCGTCCGCCGCGGCGGAGCCGGGGGCGCTGCGCCTGAGCCGCACGCCGGGCGCGACACGCACCCAGTACGTGCTGCACAACAAGGGCGATACCGTCTTCCTCGAATTCGGTCGCCGGCGCTGAGGCGGGCGGGGACAGGCAACGCCGTGCGGGCGCCGCTTGTAACGCGTTCTTTACACGCCCATCGCGTTCGCTGCCGTCACGCGGCGTGTATTCGGGCCATTCGTGCCGGGTAGGGGATTATCCGGCGCCAACGGGCACGTAGCGTGGACCGCGCGTCGCCGATCCGTATGAGAAATCTTACAGTTCTCTGCGCGAATGGCCGGGAAGGCCGGTCTCGTGTCGACAACTGATTGAAATCTTTACGTTAAATTTCATGGGCGCGAAAATTGCTCCGAACCAGGGCTGAAAACACCCTGAAAATACCTACGAGGCTTCTTCATGAAACGTATCCAGTCCCTGTTCCTCGCACTGTGCCTGCTGGCGCTGGGCAACGCTGCCCACGCAGTGCCCATCAGCTATAACGTCTCCTGGACCGGTGCCAACGGTTTCAGCCTTGCCGGCCTGTTCAGTATCGACGATTCGCTGCTCGGCACCGGCAGCATCAACCAGAGTTCCTTGCTCTCGTTCTCGCTGGAAGGCTTCGACGGCGTCACGTCGATTGGAAACTTCAGCGGCACGCCGGAGAACTTCAACTTCGACACCAACACCGAGCTTCTCGCCGTGGGAGGCAACTCCTTCACCGCGGGCGGCCAGCGCTGGAACGCGACCGGTACCGACGGCGTCGGCATCATCGGTTTCGAGAGCGGTAGCTCGGGCCAGTCGCTTTTCATCAACGGTCTGTTCCACGCCCCGAGCCAGATTTCGGTCTCCAACAGCACGCTGCGCGTCTCGCGCGCTGCCAACGTCCCCGAGCCGGCCACCCTGGCCCTGCTGGGTCTCGGCATGGTTGCCGGCGGCCTGCGCCGCAAGCGCGCCTGAGACTGCCGGTAAGTTGAGCGCCGTCGTCCCGGGCCGCACCACGCGGCTCGGGACGACGCCGTCTCCGGCGCGCGCCGGACGGCCGCGCAGACGCGACGGCCCCGGCGAGGGCGACGCGGGGACGTTACTCGCCGATGCCGAGTTCACGCGCCGCCCGTGCGGCCTGCGTGCGGTTACTGACTCCGAGCGCCTTGAAGATCGCGCTGACGTGCGCCTTGACGGTGGCCTCGGTGATGCCGAGTTCACGCGCGATGACCTTGTTCGAATGACCGTCGACGAGGCACCTCAGGATCGCCGTCTGGCGCTCGGTCAGGGCATGCGGGCTCGGCGCCGCGGCGCGCGCGGCGGCACGCATCAGGGCGGGCGGGACATAGATGCCGCCGGCCAGTACGAGTCGCAGCGCCTGCACCAGGATTGGCGTCGGCGAGGACTTCGGCACGAAGCCCAGCGCGCCGGCGGCGAGCACCTGTTCGATGTCGCCCGGGTCTTCGGAGGCCGAGAGCACGACGGTCGGCAGCAGCGGGCATTGCGCGACGAGCGCGGCGACCAGTTCATGGCCGTGCCGGTCGGGCAGGTTGAGGTCGACCAACGCGAGATCGAGATCGGGCGTGGCGGCGGCGCAGGCCAGGGCGTCACTCGCGGTTGCCGCCTCGATGACCGCGACCGTGTCATCGTCGAGTGCCTGCAGCAAGTGGCCGAGGCCGTCGCGCACGAGCGCGTGATCGTCGACGATGAGAACCTTCATGGCACCGCAGCATAGCCCGGGGTGGCGGTGCACCCAAGACTTTCGTCGTAAAACTTTTGTCGCAGCCAGGCGCCGCGACAGACGTTCGTCTGGCCGAGGGACTTGCGGGCGTATCGCGTGGCACGGTGCGCGCCGCAGGCTGGTGGCGCATGCGCGCGGCGCGGTTTCGCTCGCGCCGCGCATGCGGTAACGTGCGCGCCGGGCGCGCGGCCGCGCCCGCTCGACGCACCGCCGTTGTCGCGCGGTGCGCATCCATCGATGCCCGACACCTCGCGCGCCGTGGACGCTACGGCATGACTGTGCCCGTCGGCAGGTATTCGCGGTCGCGTCGTGGCCATCATTCGTGTGCTGTATGGGGAAGACGATGCTCAAAGAAGGGGACTTGTTGTGGCAACCGGGCGAGGCACGCATCGCGCAGGCCGAGCTGACGCGCTTCATGCACTGGCTCGAGCACGAGCGCGGGCTCAGCTTTGCCGATTACGCGGCCCTGCATGCCTGGTCGGTGGATGAGCTGGAGGCCTTCTGGCAGGCAGTCTGGGATTATTTCCGCATCGAGAGTTCCGCGCCCTACGAGCACGTGCTGGCCGAACGCGTGATGCCCGGCGCGAAATGGTTCGCGGGCGCCCGCCTCAATTTCGCCCAGCACGTCTTGCGGCACGCCGCCGGCGACGCCCCCGCGTTGTTCTTCGCCGCCGAGGAACGCCCGCTGACCACGTGGTCATGGGACCGGCTGCGCGACGAGGTCGCCCGCGTCGCGGCGGGCCTGCGCGCGCGCGGTATCGGCGAAGGCGACCGCGTCGTCGCCTTCATGCCGAATATCCCCGAGACCATGGTCGCCTGTCTTGCAGTGACCGCGATCGGCGCGGTCTGGTCGAGCTGCTCGACCGACTTCGGCGCCGCCAGCGTGCTCGATCGTTTCCAGCAGATCGAGCCCAAGGCCCTGTTCACCGTCGACGGCTACCGCTACGGCGGCAAGGCCTTCGACCGCCGCGACGAGGCGCGCACCATCATCGAGGCGCTGCCGAGCCTGGAACACGTGTTCCATCTGCCCTATCTCGACGCGGGCGCCGCACCGCCGGTGGCGTATGCCGTGCCCTGGACCGAGCTGTGCGGCAGCGGCACGGCACCCGCGCTCGAATTCGCCCAGCTCGATTTCGATCACCCGCTGTGGGTGGTGTACTCCTCCGGCACCACCGGCCTGCCCAAGGCCATCGTGCACGGCCATGGCGGCATCGTGCTCGAGCTGCACAAGATGCTCGCCCTGCAGTGCAACCTCGGGCCCGCATCGCGCATGTTCTTCTACACCACCTCGGGTTGGATCATGTGGAACATCCTCATGAGCGCGATGCTGGTCGGCGCCGCGCCGGTGATCTACGACGGTCATCCGGCCGCGCCGGATGTCGACGTGCTGTGGCGGCTCGCCGCGGAGAGCGGCGCGACCCAGTTCGGCGCGAGCCCCACGTACCTGGCGATGATGCAGAAGGAAGGCGTGGTGCCGAAGGAACGCTACGACCTCGGCGCCATCGAGGGCATCCTGCTCACCGGCTCGCCGGCGACCCCGGAATCGATGCAGTGGCTCTACGAGAACGTCAACGAAGACCTGTGGGTGACCTCGCAGAGCGGCGGCACCGACGTCGCCTCGGGCTTCGTCAGCGGCTCGTGCATCCTGCCGGTCTACGCGGGCGAGATCCAGGCGCGCGCGCTCGGCGTCGACGTACAGGCGTTCAACGATGCCGGCGAGTCGGTCGTCGGCGAGGTCGGCGAACTGGTCGTGACCAAGCCGATGCCGTCGATGCCGCTCTATTTCTGGAACGACGAGGGCGGGCGGCGCTACCACGAGTCCTATTTCGACACCTTCCCGGGCGTGTGGCGGCACGGCGATTTCTTCGAACTCAACGCGCGCGGCGGCTGCTTCATCAAGGGGCGTTCGGACTCCACGCTGAACCGCTACGGCGTACGCATCGGCACCGCCGAAATCTACCGCTGCGTCGAGGCGCTCGAAGAGATCGACGATGCCCTGGTGGTCAACCTCGACCTGCCCGGTGGGAATTTCTTCATGCCGATGTTCATCCGGCTCGCCGCCGGCTGCCGCCCCGACGACGCGCTCAGGAAGAAGATGGCGCAGGCGCTGCGCACGCAGTGCTCGCCGCGCCACGTGCCGGACCAGGTCTACGCCGTCGACGAGATTCCCTACACGCTGACCGGCAAGAAGCTCGAGGTGCCGGTGCGCAAGATTCTGATGGGCTTCGACATCGACAAGTCGGTCAGCCGCGATGCGATGCAGAACCCGGACTCGATCGACTACTTCATCGAATTCGCCCGTACACAGACGGATTACACGCTCGGCTGAGCGCCCCGCCGCGCCCTGCCGATGCCCCGCGCACGACAGGCTGTTGGCAGCCTGTCGGACTTGGGAACAATCTACTGCGCTGGCGGGAGGGCGGCAGGAACAAACCCGATGTCTCGTTACATCGAACCACTATGCGCCTCGAAATCGGGTTCATTTTGACTCGCTCTCCCACCCTGCTCGCTACGATTGCCTACGTCCGACAGGCTGCTAGGATGCAGGGACGGCATACCAGCGCCGGCACGGCCGGCAGGAGAGAGGCGTCATGGCAACGGTCGGCAAATCCATCCACAAGGGGGGCTGTCCGCACGATTGCCCCGATACCTGCGCGATGCTGTTCGAGGTCGAGAACGGCCGCCTGACCGGTGTGCAGGGCAACCCCGATCATCCGATGACGCGCGGCGGGCTGTGCGTCAAGCTCAAGGACTACGAGAAGCGGCACTACCACCCCGACCGGCTGCTCCAGCCGCAGCGCCGCAGCGGGCCGAAGGGCAGCGGGCAGTTCACGCCGATCTCCTGGGACGAGGCGCTCGATACCATCGCCGCGCGCTGGACCGACATCATCGCCACGCACGGGCCGCAGGCTATCGCGCCCTACAGCTATCTCGGTCACCAGGGCCTGGTCCATGGCCTGAATGGCGGCGACGCGTTCTTCAACCGCATGGGCGCGACCGTCATGGAGCGCACGTTCTGCGGCGAGGGATCGGCCACCGCCTGGTTGCTCACCTACGGCCCGAGCGGCGGCATGGATCCGGAGAGCTTCAAGCATTCTAAGTACATCGTCATCTGGGCCTGCAACAGCGTCAGCACCAACCTGCATCACTGGCACATCGTCAAGGACGCGCAGAAGGCGGGTGCCAAGGTCGTCGTGATCGATGCCTATGCCTCGCGCACGGCCAAGGCCGCCGACTGGCATCTCGCGCCGCGGCCGGGCACGGACGGTGCGCTGGCGATGGCGCTGATCCATACGCTCATCGAAGAGGACCTGATCGATCGCGACTACGTCGACGCCTATACCGTGGGCTTCGAGGAACTCGCCGCGCGTGCCGCTGCGCGCAGCCCGGAATGGGCCGAAGGCATCACCGGTATCCCGGCCGCTGACATCCGGCTGCTCGCGCGCGAGTACGCGCGCACGCAGCCGGCCGCCATACGCATCGGTGTCGCCCTTGAACGCCACGCCGGTGGCGGCCAGACCATCCGCGCGGTGTGCTGCCTGCCGGCGCTGACCGGCGCCTGGCGTCATGTCGGCGGCGGTATCCTCGCCATGCCGGTCTGGGAACATCCCTACCGTTTCGACGTCATCTGCAAGCCGGAGTGGATCCCGCCCGGTACCCGCGCGGTCAACAATCTCCAGCTCGGCCGCCTGCTCACCGGCGAGATCCCGCTCGATCCGCCGATCCGCTCGATGATGTGCTGGAACTCGAACCCGGTCACGCAGGCCCCCGAGGGCGACAAGATCGTCTCCGGCCTCGCGCGCGAGGATCTTTTCCTGGTCGTAGCCGACCACTTCCTGTCCGATACCGCACTGTGGGCCGACATCGTGCTGCCGGCCGCCATGGGTGCGGAAATGGAGGACATCATCCTCTCGTGGGGGCACAACTACCTGACCTACAACGAACGCTGCGTCGAGCCGCCCGGTGAGGCGCTGTCCAACCGCGAGATCTTCCGTCGCCTCGCCGCCCGCATGGGCTACGCGGAACCCGAGCTGCACTGGTCGGACGCCGAGTGCCTGGAGCAGTTCGTCGACTGGCAGTCGCCGGCCTGCGCCGGCTTCGATCTCGCGACCCTGCGCGAGCAGGGCTTCGTGCACCTTTCGATCGGCGGTGCCGACGACCGCGCACCGCACCGTGAAGGAAACTTCCCGACACCGTCGGGCAAGTGCGAGTTCGTCGCCAGCATCGCCGCCGGCGGCAACTTCGTCGCGCCGCCGTTCCGCCAGATGTATACCGAGATGCAGGGCGGTGAACCGCTCGACGCGGTACCGGACTACGTGCCACCGCGCGAGAGCGCGGCCAGCAACCCGGAGCTTGCGGCACGCTATCCGCTCAGCATCGTCTCGCCCAAGAGCCACGGGTTTCTGAATTCCTGCTACGCCAACATGGCCGACAAGATCCGCGGCCAGGGCGAGCAGTTCGTGCTGATCAATCCGGCCGACGCGGCGAGCCGCGGGATCGCGCAAGACGACGCGGTTCGCGTGTTCAACGATCGCGGCGGCTTCGAGGGCGCGGCCAAACTCACCGGCGACGTCAATCCCGGTGTGGTCGTGGCCACGCTCGGCTACTGGCGGCAATTGAATCGCGGCACGGTCAACGTGGTCAGCGCCGCCGAGTTCGTCGACATGGGGCACGCACCGACCTTCTCGGACAACCTCGTCGAGGTCGCGCGCGCCTGAACCCATGGCCGTCTCGGAGCCGACCCTCGAGCAGCTCGCGCATCCGTGCGCCCGCTATCTCGCTGCCACGCGCCCCGGCTTCCTGGGCATGACCGCGGCCGGGGCGATGCTCGGCATCGCCTGCGCGTACGCCTCGGGCCTGGCGATCGACGCGTTGAGCGCGGCGCTGACGGTACTGTTCGCGCTGGTGGCGCATGCCGCGGCGAACGTTCTCAATGACTACCACGATGCCCGTAACGGCAGCGATGGCGCGAACGTCGACCGCCAGTTCCCCTACACCGGGGGTAGTCGCCTGATCCAGAACGGGGTGCTCAGCGAGCCTGCCATGGCGCGCTTCGGCTACGCCCTGCTCGCGAGCGTGATCCCCGCCGGACTGTGGCTGACCTGGCGCTCGGACGGTGTGCTGTTGATCGTCGGCATGGCCGGGCTCGTCATTGCCTGGGCCTATTCGGCGCCGCCGCTCGCGTTGATGTGCCGCGGCCTGGGCGAGTTCGCCGTCGGTGCCGGCTGGCTGCTGGTCGTGCTCGGGGCGGACCTGGTCCAGCGCGGCGCCGTCGCACCGCTGCCGTTCGCGGCCGGCCTGGGTTTCGCGCTGCATGTCATGGTGGTGCTGCTGGTCAACGAGTTTCCCGATATCGCGGCCGATGCGCGCGCCGGTAAGCGCAACCTGGTCGTACGGCTGGGGCCGGCGCGCGCACGCGTGCTGCCGCCGGTCCTGTACCTGCTTGCCTACGGCTGGTTGATCGGCATGGTGGCACGCGGCGCACTGCCAGCGCCGGCGCTGCTCGCGGTGTTCGCGCTCGTCCCGGCAACGCGCGCGGTGCTTGCACTGTGGCGCGATGCGCGACGGCCGGCCGCGCTGGTGCCGGCGATCGTCGGCGCCATTACCGCGGCGTTGCTGCATGCGGCCCTGCTCGCGCTCGGGCTCGCCCTGGCACGCCTGGCCGGCTGAAGCCGCGCATGGATGAAGCCGGCGCGGTGCCGGCGTATGCTGGCAGGCATGAGCGAGACGCGCACCGAGCACGACACGTTCGGCCCCATCGAGGTGCCGGCGGCGCGCCTGTGGGGGGCGCAGACACAGCGTAGCCTGGGCCACTTCGCCATTTCGAGCGAACGCATGCCGGTGGCCCTGATCACCGCGCTCGCGCTGGTCAAGCAGGCCGCGGCGACGGTCAACGTCGAGCTCGGCGTGCTCGACGCGCGCCTCGGCGAGGCCATCGCGCGCGCCGCGCAGGAGGTCGTCGAGCACCGCCACGACGCGGAGTTCCCGCTCGCGGTGTGGCAGACCGGCAGCGGCACGCAGAGCAATATGAACATGAACGAGGTGCTCGCCAACCGCGCCAGCGAGCTGCTCGGCGGGGCACGCGGCGAAGGCCGCGAGGTGCACCCGAACGATCACGTCAACCGCGGGCAGTCCTCCAACGACGTCTTCCCGAGCGCCATGGCCGTGGCCGCGAGCCTGGCCGTCGCGCGCGACGTGCTGCCCGCGCTGGCCGCGCTGCGCGACACCTTGGCGGACAAGGCCTCGGCGCTCGCCGACGTCGTCAAGATCGGCCGTACGCACCTCATGGACGCCACGCCGCTGACGCTGGGCCAGGCGATCTCCGGCTGGGTTGCCCAGCTCGACCACGGCATAGCGCATCTCGAACAGGCGCGGCCGCACCTTGCCGAGCTCGCACTCGGCGGTACCGCCGTGGGCACAGGGCTGAACACGCACCCCGAGTTCGGCGAGCGGGTCGCCGCACGGCTGGCGGCGGTAAGCGGCCTGCCACTGGTCCCGGCAGCGAACAAGTTCGAGGCGCTGGCGGCGCACGACGCGCTGGTGGCCGCGCACGGCGCGTTCAAGACCCTGGCCGCGAGCCTCACCAAGATCGCCAACGACGTGCGTTGGCTGGCCTCCGGGCCGCGTTGCGGGCTCGGCGAGATCACCATTCCGGCGAACGAGCCCGGCAGCTCGATCATGCCGGGCAAGGTCAACCCGACCCAGTGCGAGGCGCTCGTGATGTGCTGCGCGCAGATCCTCGGTAACGACGTCGCCATCAACGTCGGTGGTAGCGCGGGTAATTTCGAATTGAACGTGTGCAAGCCGCTCATCGCGCATGCGTTCCTGATGAGCGCGCGGCTGCTCGCCGACGGCACGACGAGCTTCCGCGAACACTGCGCGGCAGGTATCGAACCGGACCGCGCGCGTATCGCGGAGCACCTCGATCGCTCGCTGATGCTGGTCACCGCGCTCGCGCCGCACCTCGGCTACGATGCCGCGGCCGCGATCGCGAAGAAGGCGCACGCGGAAGGCACGACGCTGCGCGAGGCGGCGCTGGCGCTCGGTAGCGTCACTGCGGCGGATTTCGATCGCTGGGTGCGGCCGGCCGAAATGACCGGGCCGCGCTGACGAGCGGCGCGGCGGTCGGGCGGTTCGACACCCGCGTGCGAGCGGGGCGGACCATGTTGGCGCAGGACAGGCCCGCTATTGGGCGACCCAGCCGCCATCGACCGGCAGTGCGACGCCGGTGACGTAGGTCGATTTGGCCGAAAGCAGCCAGGCAACGGCATCGCCGATCTCGCTCGGCTGCGCGACGCGGCGCATCGGCGTGGCACCGATCATCTGTTCGCGGATCTTCACGCTCGCTTCGGTCACGCGATCGAGCATGGGTGTCTCGATGAAACCCGGGCACACCGCGTTGACACGGATGTTGCGCGAGGCGTATTCGAGCGCGACGGTCTTGGTCAGGCCGACCACGCCGTGCTTGGCCGAGTTGTAACCGGCGGCGCCGGGTATGCCGATGAGGCCGGCTGCCGACGCCGTGCTGACGATGCTGCCGCCGCGTTCCTGTTCGACCATCTGCGCGACCTCGGCCTTCATGCAATGGTAGACGCCGGTCAGGTTGACGCGGATGACGCGTTCCCAGTCGGCCGGAGCGAGATCGAGGATCTTGGCCGTGGGGCCCTCGATGCCGGCATTGTTGAATGCGCCGTCGAGCGTGCCGTGGCGGCTGACGATACCGGCGACGAGCGCTTCGACGGCGGCGAAATCGCCGACGTCGCAATGCTGGTACTCGGCGCGGCCTCCGGCTTGTTCGATCGCGGCGACGGTTTCCGCGCCCGCGGCGTCCTGTACATCGGCGATGACGATGGTGGCGCCTTCGGCGGCGCAGATGAGCGCGGTGGCGCGCCCGATCCCGGTGCTGCCGCCGGTGATGAGGACGACCTGGTCGGTGAGCATGGCCATGCGTGATGTTCTCCCCTGTCATGTTGTCTGGTGCAAGCCGGCCTGCGATTGTAGACCGCGGGGACGCGCAGCGGCATTGACCTCGCGCCCATGCCTGGGGTCTGATGCGGGGGACGGCCGCATGCCAGGGGGAGGTCGCATGCTTTATCGTCAGTTTGACAGCCAGGAAGCGATCGACGCCGAGTACCAGATCGAGCGGCGCGTGCCCGACGCGCGCGACTGGCTGGATTTCTACATCGCGGCGAGCGCGCGCGCACGGGACGAACTCGCCTGCGAACTCGAGGTCCCGTTTGGTCCGACCCTGGCGGAAACGCTCGACATCTTCCCGGCCGCCCCCGGTGCGCCGCTGCTGGTCTTCGTCCACGGCGGCTACTGGCGGCGTCTCAGCGCGCGCGAGTTCAGTTTCGTCGCACGCGGGCTGGTCGCCGCCGGCGTCAGCGTCGCAGTGACCAACTACGCGCTGTGCCCGCGGGTCACGATCGCCGAAATCACCCGTCAGAGCCGCGCGGCGATCGCCTGGCTGTACCGCCACGCGCTCGCGTACGGCGTCGATCCTGCGCGCATCGTCGTTGCCGGTCATTCGGCCGGCGGGCACCAGGTGGCACGCCTGCTGCAGACCGCGTGGGAAGCGGACTATGGCCTGCCCGGCGACATCATCAAGGGCGGCTACGCCTTGAGCGGCCTGTTCGACCTCGCGCCGCTGCGCTGGTCCTGGCTGCAGCCGATGCTGCAACTCGATGGCGACATGGTCGCGCGCGAGAGTCCGTGCCGGCATCTGCCGGAGCGCGCACCGCCGCTGATCGCCGAGGTCGGCGGCACCGAATCCGACGAGTTCCACCGCCAGTCGCGCGAGTTCATCGAGGCGTGGCGCGCGGCCGGCCTCGCCGGCGAGTACCGCACGCTCGGCGACTGCCATCATTTCGATCTCATCGCGAGCCTCGATGAGAGCGACGGCGAACTGACGCGGCGCATCGCCGCTTTCGTCGCCTCGTGCACGTCCGGGCGCACGCCCGGGGAGGGGAGACCATGAGCACCATCGAACAACGCCTCGACGCACTCGAGCACGAAGTCGCCGCGCTGCGCGCGGACAACGACATCCGCGCGGTGCTGGCGCACTACGCCATCGGCGTCGACGAGAAGCGCCCGCACCTGTTACGCGAACTGTTCACCGAGGACGCCGTGCTCGGCGTACCGGCATGGTCGGTCGAGGTGAGTGGACTGGATGCGATCATGCAGTTCTTCGAGAACTACTGGCGGCGCTTCGACAATCCGCGGCGCTATTACGCCAACGAGGACATCCGGGTCGAAGGCGACCGGGCCAGCGCCTTCATGTACTGGCACGTGACCCAGGAGCTCGGCAGCGAATCGGTGCTCGGTTGGGGCACCTACGACTGGGCGTTCCGGCGCCGCGCCGCGGACGGCCGCTGGCTGATCGCGCGGGAAGTCGTGCACATCCGCGCGATGACCACGCTCGCCGCCGGTTGGGCAGGGCAGAGCGCGCCGATGCAGCTCTGAACCCGGCCGCAGTCACGCGCCGGCTGCCGGGCGGCCGCGTGCGGCGGCGCGGGGCGTGGAGCGAACAACGGCGCGGCGCAGCGAAGCAAGCCCCTGGCAGCCCCGGCCGGCCGGTCAGGGCGTCAGCGCGGCGACTCGTGGCATGACTTCCTGCGCGAGCAGGCCCATCGATTCGCGCCAGGGCGTACGCTGCTCGAGGTAGTCCGTGCCGAGCAGCACCAGCGTGCCGAAGCCGCCCAGATCGTCGTACATCGCTTCGAGCTTCTGCGTGACCGTCTCGGGCGAGCCGACCAGCCAGTTGTGGCGGGCGAGATACGCCACATCGACGTCGCTGTCGGCGACGTCCGGCGCGTGCTTGAGGAAGTCGATGAACTTGAACGCGCGGAACAACGGCAGCAGGTGTTCGTCCCACAGGCGGCCGAGGCCGCCCTCGATGGCGAGTTTCATCGCCGCATCGTCGGTCTCGGCCACGCAGACCTCGCGACTGACGCGCCATTGCGCGCGCTCGGCGCTACGGCCCGCGCTCTCGGCGCCGGCCGTGACGGCGCCCCAGTGACCGCGCACGTAGCCGGTGTTCAGATTCAGGCTCATCGGGATGTAGCCACGCTCGCCGCACAGGCGCAGCGTGTCGGAGTTGGCATTGAGCCCGGAGAGGCTGATCGGCGGATGCGGTAATTGCAGCGGCTTCAAGTGCGCGCGCATCGTCTCGACCACGCTCGGCGCCGGTTTGCGCACCGTCCAGAACTGCCCGCGGTGTTCGAACTCTTCTTCGTCGCCCCACAGGCGCAGGATGATTTCCAGCGCTTCGGCGAGCATGAGCCGATGCTCGCCCTTCATGCCGTCGACGCCGAACATCGCCCAGTCACTGGGCAGACCGCCGGCCGCGATACCGAAGTTGTAGCGACCCTGGCCGAGGTGATCGAGCATCGCCGCACGGTTGGCCAGTTCGGCCGGGTGATGGTAGGGCAGCAGGAAACCGCCGGTGCCGAGGCGAATGCGCGTCGTTTCGCGGAAGGCCTGCGCGATGAGCAGGTCCGGCGCCGGATGCGGTTCCCACGGGCAGGTGTGGTGCTCGCCGACCCAGGCCTCGGCGTAACCGAATTCGTCGGCCCAGCGCAACGTCTGCAGATCCCATTCGTGCCCGTCGAAAAGCGGCCGCTCGGGCGGGTGCGAGGGCATGATGAAGTAACCGAGTTGCATGTGTTCTCCCCTGGGTGGCGTGCGGCGGCCGGTGGCCGTGTGCTGAAACTAACATCAGGCTCCGGACTGTCAACCGGCCCGGGGATTGCCGCTGGCCGGCGGTCTCGCGGGCCTGATCGGGTTGCGATGCCGCGCCTGGCGGGCCTGCCGCGCATGCCCCTGCGGGCGGACGGGAGGCGGCGCCTGCCGCGCCCGTCACGGGGACCGATCAGACGTCGATCCCGGCGGCGCGCGCGGCCTCGCGATCGGCCGCGAGCTGCCATTGCGGTGTCGTATCACGCGCCTGGCGCGTGTCACGCGCCTCGGTCGAGGTCGCTTCGGTGCGCCAGGCGTCGTCACCCCACTGATTGGGCAGCACGACCACGCCGCCGGGTTCGCGAAGGGTTTCGAATCCGCGCAGGGCACCGGCGATGACGCTGCGCTGGTCGGCGCGGTCGAACGGTTTGCCCGCCGTGTGGCCGAGCGGGTAGTCGACGAACGCCGCGCGTGGCGGGCGGCCGGCCTCCAGGATGTCGCGCGCCGCGCCGAGGGCGAGCGTCGGGATGCCGTGGGCTTCGAGGTGCCGGGCGACCAGACACACGGTCTGGTGGCACACGGGTCACATCGCGACGAGCAGCGCGCAGTCGATGTTTTGTTGCTGGCAGGCGGCGAGCACGGCCGGCGCCATTTCCTCGCGCACGCGCCGCTGCGAGTAGACCCCGCCCATGCAGGAGTAGACGTCGTCGGCGAGCGCGCCGATGACGCCCTCTTCACGCAGTTCGCGCAGGGTGTCGAGCGGGAAGATCGTCTCCGGGTCGCGTTTCGCGTCGACCAGGTAATTCTCGGTGATGTGCGAGAAACGGATGTCCGCCGGCGGCGTCGTGCTCGGGATGGCGCGAATCGAGGTGTCGTCCTTGTAGTGGTAAGCGCGCTGCCCCACGGCGTAGGCGCCCGAGGTCGAGAGCAGGCCGAGGCGGGCTTGTGCGAGCGGCTTGTCGAGCGCCTGCCAGGGCGGCGCGTCGTCGGCGACGTACCAGCGGTAGGGTGTGTAGCCGAGCTGTTCGTAGCGCCGGCGTATGGTGTCGATGTATCTGACGGTCATGAAGGATCTCCTCCGGTACGGGCGCGTGCGGGTGCGCGCGGCCCGGATGATGGCCGGGGTGGTAGCCCGGGTGCTTGTTCAGGGCGGATCCGCGGCGGCCGTCGCGCTGACGTGGCCGGCGGCGGCGAGATCGGCCAGCGCCTGCGCCCGCAGGGCGCCGAGATCGCCCGGGCGCGCGGCGCGCAGGCGCGCCACCTCGTCGGCGGTGTAAGGCGCGAAGTCGGCAGGCAGGCCCGCCGCGTCCATGCGCGGCAGCAGCCAGTTCATCAGCGTGGCGAGCGCGGCATCGTCGAGCGGCGCCTGGGCCACGCCCGCGACCTGGATGAGAAACGCGCGCCCGCTCGGCACGTGCGCGAAGCGACCGATTACGCCGCGCATGTCGGGCACGCCGTTGCGCGCGCTGCCGCTGCCGTCCTCGCGGTGGCAGCCGAGGCAGAACTGCAGGTAGTCGAGTTCGGGCGGCTGGGCGGGAGCGACGGCCGCTGTCACGAGGAGCAGGGCCGCGGTCGCCGCGTGCGCCGCGCGCACGCGGGCCGGATGGCGGCGAGCGGTGGCGCGCATGTCGAAGGTGGACTTCCGGCGATCAGCCGCCGGCGCTGCCCGACTGGCCGAGAATGACCGACACCGTGCAGTGGTAGACGCTGCTCTCGTTGCCCATGCACCAGTTGATGTCGTTGTGCACGCCCATGCGGTAACCGGGGCGCTCGCCTTCGTTCTCGTTGCAGAAGCAGCGTCCGCAGGATGCCGAGCCGCAGCAGTCGTTGTAACTGACCAGGTAGTCCTTGCCATCCTCGGGATTGTGGCAGGTACCGATCCAGGTCACCGAGGACGGCTCGGTGCCCGGGGGGCAGCTCGTGATCGTGCCGCCACAGCAGGTGCACAGGTGGCCGTCGAGTGCGCAGTAGCGCCAGTACTCGCAGCGCTGCGGGTCGAGCGGGTCATGCTTGCCGTCATCGACCGCGCCGTGCTGCGCGCGCGGACTGCGATCGAAGGGCAGCACCGGCAGGACGAAGGCAGTGCCGACCAGCACTCGTCCGATGCGCAGCAGTGCGCTGCGACGCGAGGTCTGCTGCGCCACGGCGCGGGCCTTACCCTCGATGAACTCGTCTAACCATTTCATATGTGACTACTCCCGACTTCGCGCGACGCCGCTGGCAGGGCCGCGTCATGCCTTCTGCAGGTATTGCTGGATCGATTCGACGCCGAGCTCCTTGGCCGTGAACAGGCTCTCGAGCTGTTCACGGGAATTGATCAGGCCCTTGGCGCGCACCGTGCCGCTCTCGTCGAGCAGCACCGCGTAGGGCAGCTTGGCGACCTTGAACGTCATGCCGAGCTCGGTGGACAGGACGTAGGGGAAATCGGCCAGGCCGGCTTTCTCGTAGAACGCGCGCTGCCGGGCCTCGTCGCCATCGCTGGCGAGGATGACGCGCAGCCAGTCGCGCTCGGCGTGCGCGATCGAGCGCAGCACCGGGATGAGTTTCTTGCACACCGGGCAGGTCGGCGAGACGAAGAACACCAGCTCGCCGTGTTGGGAGGGCTGGCCGATGCCCACCGTGCTGCCGTCGAGGGCGTCGAGCTTGAAGCTCGGCGCGCGCTCGCCGACCTTGGGGCCTTCGTCGAGCATCAGCGCGCCCATCGGCGCGACGCGTTCGTAGAGCACGCCGATCTGACGCGCGAGCGCGAATACCGCGATGGCCAGCGCGATGTCCACGACCCACAGCGCGGCGATGGCAACGGCCATGGCGGTGCTCATGCCGTGCGCACCCGCAGCCGCGCGAGTCGCGGCTGGTTGGCGATGAGCTGGTTGGCCAGCGCGACCACCAGGAACAGGGCCAGCGCACCGCCGGCGACGCTCACGTGGTCGAGCCAGGTGAGCGCGCGCGGGCTGGTCGGCGCGAACGCGGCCAGCCCGCCCAGGGCGAGCAGGGCGTTGCGTGCGACGAGCGCCCAGGACAGGGTCTGTTCGTCCTCGATGCCGCCGCAACCGCAGCCGACATCGGTGCGCCCGCGCAGCAGGTTGACGACGACCGCGCCGGTGACCAGTGCAAGCAACGCGATTGCGAGCACGCCGCCCGCGGTCCGCGTCGGCGTGAGAACCAGGGTCACCGCGGCGAGACTCTCGAGCAGCGGCAGGGTCCAGGCGAACGGCCGCACCAGCGGCGACGGCAGCAGCGCGTAGGCGTCGAGGGCGAGCTCGAACGCGAGCAGGTCGCGCAGCTTGTGCCACGCCGCGCTCGCGAACACGATCGCGAGCAACGCGCAGGCGACGTGCTGGATGACCGGGTCGAGCGGCATCGTCTCAGTGCAGCTCGACGAGGCCGGCGAACTCGCCGAACGGACCGCTGCGCGCGACGGGCTTGAGCGCCGGCAGGGTTTCGTACTTGACGAACTCGGTGGTCATGCCGTCGTAGACGTAGAGGTAGGGCTGATCCTCGTCGCTCAGCGCCATGGCGATCGAGTTGGAGCCCTCGATGCGCTGCACGCGCTTGTTGGTATTGATGTCGAACGCCCACAGTTCCTTGGCCGGGAACTTGTGGCTGCCGTCGCGCGCGTCGTCGTGCATGCCGACGTACAGGCGCCCGGCCTTGGCATCGAGCGCGAGGAGCTGGTAGCCGCCGGGCTTCCAGTGACCGTCGCGATCGGCGGCATCGAGCAGCGACCAGGTGGCTTCGGTCACCGCGGTTTCGCCGCCCAGGTTGATTTCGTGAATCATGCCTTCGTAGGAGACGAAGTAGTAGGTGTCGCCGATGCTCTCGGCCTGCACGAACAGCGGATCCTTCTCGGCATCGAAGAGTTTGCCGCTGCGCTGCTGCGAGGCGGCCTTGCCGGTCTCGTCGAGGGTGATGGTGAGAATCGTGCCGTCGCCGCACAGCGTCGAAAAGCGCCGCGCGTTGCTCGCCGAGGGCAGCATGATCCAGCATCCGGGGGTGTCGATCTCGGTGACGAACTTCTCCGCCGGACGATCGACCACGCTGATCGAGCTGGCCGGGGTGGAGTTCTGGATCAGCACGAAGCGGCCGTCGCTGGTCGACGTCAGCGTGCCCTTGTAGGGCAGCGCCTGGGCATGCTTGGCCGGGATCTCGACTTCCGCCTCGAGTTCGAGCGTGGCGGTATCGTAGACCTCGAAGAGGTCGAAGCGGTCGCCGCGGTTGCGCTTGGTGTAGTACGTCGTGGCGACGTACATCTCGCTGCTGTCATTGGACAGCGCGGTGAGCCCGAACAGACCCGTCGGGATCAGGCCGAGGTAATCGAAGCTGTCACCGTCGATGACGTGCACGCGTCCGTCGATGACGTGGCCGAGCACGAGATCGGTGAGGTAGATGCGGTGGGGTGTGGCCGGCTTGAGCGGGTTGATGGTCAGCTTCTCGGGGCCGAGTTCGGCCTGGGCGGCGCCGAGCCCGAGCAGCAGCGCGAGTGCGCTTGAGAGGATGGTTGTTGCTCGCATCACGATCGTCGCCTCCTTCGAAATGTCCCGCAGCCGGGAGACTACGCGGCTCGCCGCATGCTCCCGGCCCCGATTCTAGGACAGTTGTCCGGTTTTTGGCACCCCCGCGGGTCGAGCCGTGTGCGGCCGCCCGGGCGGCTCGCCGGGGAGGTTGATTTGCGCCCCGGCGCTTGGTCCAATCGAGCGCACTCGCAGCAGACCAACTCAATCGAAACGGGAGTCACGCACATGCCTCAGCGACAGTTGACCGCCGCCGACGGTTTCACCCTGGGCGCCTACGCGGCGATGCCGGCCGGCAGTCCGCTCGGTGGCGTGGTCGTGATCCAGGAGATTTTCGGCGTCAACCGCCACATCCGCGCCGTCGTCGATGAATATGCCGCGGCCGGGTACGCCGCCGTCGCGCCGCAGATCTTCGACCGCGTCGAGCGTGACGTCGAACTCGGCTATACCGAGCAGGCCGATTTCGACAAAGGCCTGCGCATCGCTTTTCAGGACCTCGATCTGGCGGACACGCTGAAGGACCTGCAGGCGGCTGTCGATGCCATGGCGGCGCACGGCAAGGTCGGCGTGGTCGGCTACTGCTTCGGCGGCTTGCTCACCTGGCTGTCCGCGTGCGAACTCGATCGTGTCGCGGCGGGCTCCGCTTACTACGGCGGCGGCATCGCCAAGTACGTCGACCGCAAGGCGCGCTGCCCGGTGATGATGCACTTCGGCGAGAAGGATGCGCACATTCCCATGAACGAGGTCGAGGCCATCCGCACGGCCCAGCCCGACGTGCAGGTATTCATCTACGACGCCGACCACGGCTTCAACTGCGACGAGCGCGCGAGCTACGACGCGCCGTCCGCACTGACGGCGAAGGAGCGCACCCTGGCGTTCTTCGAGAAGCACCTGACCTCGCCCGACGATTTCGACAAGACCGTGGTGATGTCGACCTGAGCACGGCCATGCGCGCCGCGGTTTTCCAGCGTGCCGGGGCTCCGCTCGCCATCGAGCAGGTCGCCGCGCCGACGCCCGGCCCGGATGACATCATCCTCGCCGTACGACGCTGCGGCATTTGCGGCTCGGACCTGCACATGGCCGAAATCCACGGCGATGGCGGCGGCATGGCGCCGCTGCCGGCCGGCGCGGTGATGGGGCACGAGTTCGCCGGCGAGATCGCCGAGATCGGCAGCGCGGTGCGCGGTTTCTCGGTCGGCGAACGGGTCACCGCGCTGCCCTACCGTGCCTGCGGGCATTGCGTCGCCTGTCAGTCGGGTCGCGGCTATCGCTGTCCGCAGGTTCGCTACACGGGTCTCGGCCAGGAGGGCGGGGCCTATGCCGAGTACATGCGCATCGGCAGCCACGAGACGCTGCGCCTGCCGCCGGGCGTCGATTTCACACGCGGCGCACTGGTCGAGCCGCTCGCCGTCGGCCTGCACGCGGTCAACGCGGCGCGCCTGCTTGCCGGCGAGTCGGTACTGGTACTCGGCGCCGGGCCCATCGGCCTGGCCGCGACCCTGTGGAGCCGCTACTTCGGCGCGCGTCACGTGGTCGTCTCCGACCGCGTGCCCGAGCGTCTCGCGCTCGCCGAGCGCCTCGGCGCGAGTGCCACGGTCGACGCGACTCGCGAGGACGTGATGGGCGTGGCCAAGCGCCACGCGGGCAAGCGCCCGGAAGTCGTGCTCGAGTGCATCGGCGTGCCGGGCAGCCAGCAGCTGGCGATGGACTGCGCGCCGATGGGCGGACGCATCGTGGTCGTGGGCGTGTGCATGGCGCCGGACACAATCCGCCCGGTCAAGGCGCTGACCAAGGAATTGCAGATCAACTACGTGTTCATGTATCGGCGGCAGGATTTCGATCTGACGCTCGACCTGCTCGACCGCGAGCGCATCGATCCATCGCCGATGCTCACCCGTGAGATCGGTTTCGACGACTTCCCGGGCGCGTTCGAGGCGTTGAAGAGCGACAAGACAGCGTGCAAGGTGATGCTGCGCCTGTAAGCTCGCGTGCCCGGTTGCACCGCGTCCCTCTCGATCATCCGCTAGCCCGCCACGAGGAGATGCCCCGTGTTCTTCGACCCCGCGCCGTCCCCGGCATTGTTCACCGCCGAGCACGAACAGTTTCGCACCAGCGTGCGTACCTTCGTCGCCCGCGAGATTACCCCGCACGTCGACGCCTGGGACGAAGCCGGCCGCGTGCCGCGCGAGCTTTATCGCAAGGCCGGCGAACTCGGCATCCTCGGCGTCGGTTTCCCGGAAGCGTACGGCGGGACGCCGGCCGACGAGTTCATGAAGATCGTCGTCGCCGAGGAGATCGCCGGGGCCGGCGCCGGTGGCGTGCAGGCCGCGCTCGGCTCGCACGGTATCGGCCTGCCGCCGCTGGTCGCGGTCGGCAGTGAAGCGCTCAAGCGCCGCGTCATTCCAGCCGTGCTCGCCGGCGAGAAGATCTCCGCCCTCGCCATTACCGAGCCGTCGGGCGGCTCCGACGTGGCAGCGCTGCGCACGCGCGCCGTGCGCGACGGCGCTCACTATGTCGTCAACGGCGAGAAGACGTTCATCACTTCCGGCATGCGGGCCGATTTCATCACCACGGCGGTGCGCACCGACCCGGCTGCGAAAGGGGCCGCCGGCATTTCGTTGCTGCTGATCGACGGCGATACGCCCGGGCTCGAGCGAACCGAGCTGAAAAAGATGGGCTGGTGGGCATCCGATACCGCGACGCTGCGCTTCAGCGACTGCCGCGTGCCGGCTGCGAACCTTGTCGGCGAGGAGAACGCCGGCTTCAAGGCCATCATGCTGAACTTCAATTCCGAGCGCCTCGCGATGGCGGTGATGGCGGTGCGCTACGCGCAGATCTGTCTTGACGAAGCAGCCAACTGGGCGCGTGAGCGCCACACTTTCGGCGCGCCGCTCGCCGAGCGCCAGGTAATTCGCCACAAGCTGGTCGACATGGCGATGCGCATCGACTACGCGCGCACGCTCACCTACGAGTTGGCCGATTGCGTGCAGCAGCAGCGCGGTCCGCTGCCGGAGCTGGTCGCGCGTCTGTCCATGCTCAAGGTCGTCACCACCCAGACCATGCAGTTCTGCGCCGACCAGGCGGTGCAGATCCTCGGCGGCATGGGCTTCATGCGTGGCACGCGCGCGGAGCGTATCTACCGCGAAGTGAAGGTTATGATGATCGGTGGCGGATCGGAGGAGATCATGAAGGATCTCGCGGCGCGCCAGCTCGGTATCTGACGGGAACGGCGCGGCGACCGGGCCGCGCGGAGACAGACCATGGACGACGACATCTTTCCGATCGACCTCGCAAGCGTCGATCACGTGCTCAAGACCACGCGCAGCGTGCGGCTGCGGCTCGATCTCGAGCGCGAAGTGCCGCGCGAGGTGTTCGAGGAGGCCCTTGCCATCGCGCTGCAGGCGCCGACCGGCGCGAACACGCAGACCTGGCGCTTCGTGATCGTGACGGATGCGAAGCTGCGCGCGGCCATCGCCGAGTACTACCGCCAGGGTGCGGCGCGCTATGTCGACGGCAAGACGCCGCTGACCCGGACCGGGGTCAGCGCGATGCGCGAGTTCGCGCCCGACGACCTGCGCAGCAGTCAGCGCGATGGCATGCTCAAGTCCGCGGGTTTTCTCATGGAGCATCTGCACCAAGTGCCGATGTTCGTGATTCCGTGTATCGAGTCGCGCTTCGAGCACGAGGCCGACGTGTTCACCCAGGCGTCGATGTGGGGCTCGATCCTGCCGGCGACCTGGTCATTGATGCTGGCCCTGCGCGCGCGGCGCATCGCCTCGTCGTGGACCACCCTGCACCTGCTCTACGAGCGCGAGGTGGCCGAGCTGCTCGGCATCCCCGAGGACTACACGCAGGCGGCGCTGCTGCCGGTCGCCTGGCTCACGGGCGGCGATCTGCGGCCCGCGCGCCGCTTGCCGCTCGCGACGGTGACCTACTGGGACCGCTGGGGCGCGCGTTGACGAGCACGCTCGCCGAGCCGCCGCGGGGCGCGTGCCGATGAAGCAGGTCGTGCTCAAGCCGGGCCGCGAGAAATCCTTGCGGCGTCGCCATCCTTGGATATTCTCGGGCGCCGTGCAGCGCGTCGACGGTGCACCGCAGCGCGGCGACAGTGTCGCCGTGACGGGCAGCGGTGGCGAGTTCCTCGGTCACGGGGTCTACTGCCCGAAGTCGCAGATCCGCGTGCGCGTGCTGAGCTTCGATGAAGCCACTCCAATCGACGAGGCGCTGATCGCCGCGCGCATCGCCGACGCCCTGGCGTTCCGCGCGCGCGTGCTCCCGCCCGGTGTCAGGGCTTGTCGCCTGGTCCACGGCGAGGCCGACGGTCTGCCCGGACTGGTCGTCGATCGCTACGACGACGTCCTGGTCATGCAGTGCCAGAGCGCGGCGGCCGAACGCTGGCGTGACGCTGCCCTCGCCGCGCTCGAGCCGGACGCGTGGCGCGCGGTGATGGAACGCTCGGACGTCGAGGTGCGCGCACTGGAGGGCCTCGGGCCGCGCTGCGGGCTGTTGCACGGCGCGCTGCCGGATGCGCCGCTGGTCGTCGCGGAAGGCGCGGTGCGCTACCGGGTCGACGTCGTCGCGGGTCAGAAGACCGGCTTCTTTCTCGACCAGCGCGACAACCGGGCGTTGGTCGCGGCCTGCGCCGACGGCCGCGAGGTGCTCGACGCGTTCTGCTATACCGGCGGGTTCGCGATGGCCGCGCTGGCCGGCGGCGCGGCGCACGTCACGGCCATCGACAGCTCGGCGGATGCGCTCGCCCAGGCGCGCGCGAACGCGGCCGAGAACGGTTTCGACGGCGCGCGCGTCGAGTGGCGGGACGAAGACGCGTTCGCGGCGCTGCGCGCCTTGCACGCGGCCGGCCGGCGCTTCGACCTGGTGATCCTCGACCCGCCCAAGTTCGCTCCCACCAGCCGCCACGTCGCACGCGCGGCGCGTGCCTACAAGGACGTCAACCTGTGGGCCTTCAGGCTGCTGCGCCGGGGTGGCCAGCTGTTCACGTTCTCCTGCTCGGGCGCGATCGACGATGCCCTGTTCGCGAGCATCGTCGCCGGTGCCGCGGTCGATGCCGGCGTCACGCCGCGCATCGTCGGACGGCTGACGGCCGGCGCCGATCACCCGGTCGCCTTGCCTTTCCCCGAGGGTGCCTATCTCAGCGGTCTGCGGCTCGACGTCACCTGATGCGGGTGGCCTGCCTGGGGCTGCTCGTCACGCGTGGTGCCGCGATGAACCATGAACGATGAACAGCCCCTATAATCGAGCGTATGCCATCCCGGCCGAGTGCGGCAGCGAAACGCCGCCGCGCGCGACCGGACACGCCGAACCCGTCTCACCCGCTGGACTCCGCCACCATCATGGGCGCCTCGACCCCGCCCGGACACGCCGCGCGTGCCGGCAAAGTGACTCTCGCCGTGCTCGCGCTGACCCTCGCGCTGGCTTACGGCATCTGGTACGCCTACAGCGTCATCCTGGTCGCGCTGCTGGACGATTTCGGCTGGAGCCGCTCGACGGTGGCGGGTGCCTTCTCCTTGTTCGCCGTGGTCCACGGCGGCTGCAATCCGCTCGTCGGCATGCTCTGCGATCGCGTGGCACCGGCGGCGGTCTCGGCCGTCGCGAGCGTGGTCCTGGCCGGCGCCCTGTTCGCGTGCAGCCTGGTGCAAGCACCCTGGCAGCTCTATCTCAGCTTCGGTGGCGTGACCGCGGTGGCCGTCGCGGCCTGCGGCTGGGTACCGGCCGTGGTGCAGGTCCAGCGGCGCTTTCCCCATCGCCTGGGCTTCGCTATCGGCATCGTCAGTTCCGGCGTCGGTGTCGGCATGTTCGTGGTGGTGCCGTTCTGCCAGGTACTGATCGAGGCGGTCGACTGGCGTTTCGCGTTCCGCGTGCTCGGCGCGCTGGCGTTCGCCGTCATCCTGCCGAGTTCGCTCTACCTGCGGCGCAGCGCCGCACTCACGGTGCCACGGGACGACGCGGCGCCGGCGGCCGGGCCCGCGATGGCCGCGCCGCACGCGCGCTCGGTGACGCTGGCCGAGGCGGCGCGCACGGCGCCGTTCTGGCTCATCGTCGGCGCGTTCTTCTTCGGCAGCCTGTGTTCGCAGACGCTCCAGGTGCACCAGGTCGCGTTCCTCGTCGACCACGGCATCACCGCGCTCGCCGCGGCCTCGGTCGTCGGCGTCGTCGGCCTGGCGAGCATCTTCGGCAAGACCGGCGGCGGCTGGTTGTCCGACCGCGTCGAGCGCGAGCTGGTCTACCTCGGGGGTATCGTCATCCTCGTCGCCAGTGTGTTCGTGCTTTTCGCGGTCGGACGCCACACCTCGCAGCTCGGTGCCTACGGCTTTGCCATCCTGCTCGGGGTCGGTTACTCGGCGACCGCGGCGCTGGTGCCGGCGATGGTCAGCGACCGTTTCCAGGGACGCCACTTCGGCTCCATTCTCGGCATCGGGCTGCTCGGCAGCGCGGCCGGCAGTGCCTCGGGGCCGTGGCTGGCCGGGCACCTGTTCGACGTCACCGGTAGCTACACGCTGCCGTTCGGCATCGCCGCGGCAAGCGGCGTGATCGCCGGCGCCGCGGGGTGGAGCGCTCGTGTGCTGCGCGTGCGCGCCGAAAGTCGTGCCTGCTGATGCCGCGCCGGCGGCCGGTGGTTCCGGGCGGCGCTGTCGCGCGATAATGCGCCCACCGCGGCCGCCACGGCCGAACCTTCCCCATACGAACCAGACAAGGGAGATCCCATGAAACTCGATTCCTCCGTCAGCGCCGTCATCACCGGCGGCGCTTCCGGCCTCGGCGCCGCCACCGCCCGCGTGCTCGCCGGCAAAGGCGTCAAGGTCGCGCTGTTCGATCTCAATTCGGAGCAGGGCGAAGCGCTCGCCAAGGAACTCGGCGGCGTGTTCTGCAAGGTAGACGTGACCTCCCAGGCCGACTGCGAGGCCGGCTTCGCCAAGGCGCGCGAGGCGATCGGCCAGGAGCGCATCCTGGTCAACTGCGCCGGTACCGGCAACGCCTTCAAGACCGCCGGTCGTGACAAGCAGACCGGTGCCATCAAGACTTTCCCGATGGACAAGTTCGAGCTGATCATCCAGATCAACCTGCTCGGCACGTTCCGCTGCATCGCGTTGTCGGCCGCAGGCATGATGACCCTCGATCCCGTCGACGAGTACGGCGAGCGCGGTGCCATCATCAACACCGCGAGCGTCGCCGCCGAGGATGGCCAGATGGGCCAGGCCTCCTATTCCGCTTCCAAGGCCGGTGTCGTCGGCATGACGCTGCCGATCGCGCGCGACCTGATGAGCGAGGGCATTCGCGTCAACACCATCCTGCCCGGCATCTTCGACACCCCGCTGCTGCAGTCGGCACCGGACAACGTCAAGCAGGCGCTGGCCGCCTCGGTGCCGTTCCCCAAGCGCCTCGGCCAGCCGCCGGAGTTCGCCCATCTCGCCCTGACGATGATCGAGAACGGCTACTTCAACGGCGAGAGCGTGCGCCTCGACGGCGCGATCCGCATGGCGCCGCGCTGAGCGCGCCCGCAGGAGCAGGCCGGTTCAGCACCGGCCTTCTGCCGCGCGGCCCGTCTGCGAGCGGTGCCGCGCGGCCTGGACGGCGAGACGCAGGGGGCGTCGCGCCGCCGCCATCCTGACAGGCCGGCGCTCGGCCAGCCCGCGGCCCGGCCACCGGGACCACCGCGAAACGTGGCAATCGCCACATCGTCAACGGAACCTTTCTCCTTAGCTTGGACCCTGTCGACGCGCGCCGTAGCGGTCCGCCGGCAGCGTGGTGCGCGTAACGCGCTCACGCCCGAATCCACCAAGAGGAGCAAGGTCATGCAACAAGTTCATCCGACCCCGGGAACGCTGCGAAGCCGTGCAGCGGTGCTGGTTGGCGCACTTGGCGGCGCGCTGCTGGCGCCCGCGAGTCATGCGCTGGTCAGTCAGAGCGGGAACGTCTCTACGAGTCTGACGGGCATCGTTGAGATCGGTAACACCTCGGACGGCACCATCGACGTGTTCGGTAACGATCGCTCGGCGGCGATCAATCCAGCCGAGATTGCACGCTTGCCCGGTGTCAACGGTCTGCTCAGCGTACGCGACGGTTCGACGTTACATATCAAGCCTTTCACGCTGCCGGGTGCGTTCGGCGGCGCCGAAACCGACGACTCGTGGCTTGTCGTCGGCCTCGAGGGTGACGGTGCGCTGGCGATCACCGAGGGCAGCGTCCTCGAGTCACCGCGCTGGGTGCCGGTCGGGGCACTGCGCGGTAGCACCGGTTCAATCGTGGTCGACGGGGTCGGTTCGCGCCTCGCCATCAGTGGCCATCTCGATACCGACGTTCATGGGCTGCTGGGTGGCATCATTCCGCAACACGGCCAGGGCTTTCTCAGCATAGGGCCGCGCGGTACCGGTACCGTGACGGTGAGCAACGGTGGCCGAATCGAGGTGACCCAGGCAGGCAACGAACCCACGCTGGTGATGGGCTTCGGTGTTTTCCTCGGCGGTGAGATCGGGGGTAACGAAGGTGGCGGCAACGGCCACCTCAGCGTGGTCGGGCAGGGTTCGGCAGTCGCCATCAGCGGCGACAACGCGACGCTCGCGGTCGGCACTCTCGGCGGTGATGGCTTCGATATTCCGGGCAACGGTACGCTGGAGATCCGTGACGGCGCTCATGTCGTCGTCGGCGGTGGTGGCTTTGCCACCGTCGAGGCGGCCGCGATCGGCGCGTTCGCGGGAACACGCGGCGAGGCGCTCGTCAGCGGCGCCGGTTCACTGCTCGATGGCGGTGACAATGTGAGCATCGGCCTGAACGGTACGCAGTTCGATACCGACCCGCGCAACGACATTGCCGGCGGCACGGGCGTGCTGACGGTCTCCGACGGGGCGCGCGTCGAAAGCGACTTCGGCACCTTCATCGGCGCCGACGGCACCCTGCGCGGTGACGGCACCGTGGTCGGTGACGTCACCGCTTTCGGCGGCACGCTCGAACCCGGCAACTCGCCCGGCGATCTCACCGTGCTCGGCAACGTCACGCTGCTCGACGGCGCGACCGTGGAGATCGAGATCGACAGCGCGACGCACTTCGACCGCATCGTCTCCACCGGCGTGTTCCGGCTTGGAGGTGGGACCGTTCGCTTCCTGCTTGGCGGAGGCATCGATCCTTCGTTCATCGAGACGTTCGATGTGGGCGATTTCTTCGCACGGCAGACCGCCACGAACGAGATCGTCAGCGGGGTTGCCGGCCGCGACCTGTTGGGATTGACCTCGCTGGTCCTGGAGGGGTTCGCGCCCGGCTATCGCATCGATGCCATCACGCTGGACGGCACGGGGTTCGAGGTTGACGCGGCACCGGTGCCGTTGCCGGGGACGACCGCTCTGCTGATGCCGGCATTGGCCTGGGTGGTGCAGCGCCGCCGGACAGCCAGGCCGTTGTCGCGGCGTGCGTCAAGGCACGGCGTCAGCGGACAGGCAAAAGTGCCGCGTGGCGTCACCTTGTGACGACAACGGACAGTATCGTGGCGCCGCATCGTCCTGATGTACGACGGACATCGTGCCCTCAGCGTCCGGCGAGTCGGGCATGGCTCGTGATGCGCGTCACAGTCAACGCCTGGCGGAACGCCAATTGCGCGATGCGGGTCTCACTCGGGGAGGCGGGAGTCCGCGTTGGCATGTCGCTTGCTCGTTGTCAAGCGGACTCAGGCTAAACCTGCATGCCATGTCGCCGCGCAGCGAGCCTCTCGCGACGACGCATGGTCCGGCAGGCAAGGACCCGCGAAAGGGAAAGGATCGAATGATGAACGAAGCTCAACTCCAGATGACCGCCGGCACCGCGACCGGCAGCGGCTCGGTTCAGCGCGGCGGCGACGCCGACCTGTTGCGCGCAGGTCATGGCGGTCTGGACACCGGCGCGCGCGGCTGGCGCTGGCTGCCCCCGCGAGGCGCGGCTAGCGCGCAGATGCAGGCGGGCAGCCCGCGGCGGGGTTCGCGCGACTGACCAGCCTGCCGCGAACGGACGCGCGACGCTGGCCGGCCGCGCGTCTCAGGCGACGTCGATGAAACGCGCGGCGAAATCGCCCAGCCAGCGCTCGATGTCGTCCGGCGTACCCGTGCCGCCCATGCCGTAGCCGATCAGCAGGCGAGACACCCCCACGGCGGCCATCGCCTCGACCGCGCGCGGATCGTCGCTGCCGAGCAGCGCGGTGATTTCGATCTCGGCCGGATCGCGATCGACGGCCTCGCACTCACGCGCGATCACCTCGCGCAAGGCCGCGACCTGCGCCGGATCGAGTACCGCCGGGAAGAAGCCGTCGCCGAGGCGTGCGGCACGTCGCGCGGACGCCTCGGAGTGCCCGCCGACGACGATCGGCACGCCCTGCGCCGCGATCGGCTTGGGCTGCATCTCGACCGGGCCCCAGCGAAAGTAGCGGCTCTCGAACGCTTCGGGCGAGCCCTTCCACAGCGAGCGCATCGCGCGGATGGTCTCGTCGGTACGGCCGGCGCGTTCCGCGAACGGTATGCCGAGCGCGTCGAACTCGTCCTTCATCCAGCCGATGCCGACGCCGAGGAGGAAGCGGCCGCCGCTCAGGCGGTCGAGCGTCGCCGCTTCCTTGGCGATGTAGAACGGATGCCGTTGCGGCAGGATGAGGATGCCGGTGGCGAGTTTGATCCGCCGCGTGAGCGCCGCGGCATAGGCCAGCGGCAGCAGCGGGTCGGGCAGGGGCGTGTCCGGCGGGATCGGGATCTTGCCGCTCGGGTCGTAGGGGTAGGTGGCCTGGTAGTCGACCGGCACGACGACGTGTTCGACCGTCCACACCGACTCGAAGCCGTGCCGCTCGGCCCCGGTGACGAGCGCGCCGAACGGCGCCGGATCGGCGAAGCGGCCGACGTTGGCGAAGAACAGGCCGAATTGCATGGTGTCGGCTGCCACGTCAGGCCGACGCCGAGTGCAGCACGCGGCCGGCGCGTACGCCGGTGTCGCGGCCGTGCTCGAACAGGATTTCGCCGTTGACGATGGTGTACTCGACGCCGCGCGAGGTCACCACCAGCCGCCGCCCGCCGCCCGGCAGGTCGTGGCGCATTTCGCCGGTCTTGTCCGAGCCCACGGTGGCGAGATCGAAGATGGCGAAGTCGGCCGCGAGCCCGGCCGCGATGCGGCCGCGCTGCGTGATGCCGAACAACGCCGCCGGTTCGCTGGTGATGCGCTGCACGGCGCGTTCGAGCGTCATGACCTGCTTGTCGCGCACCCAGGTGCCGAGCAGGTAGGTGGCATAGCCCGCGTCGCACAGGCTGTCGACGTGGGCGCCGCCGTCGGACAGGCCGATCATCGTGCGCGGATCGGTGATGAGTTCGGGAATGCGGTCTTCGTCGGAGTTGAACAGCTCGTAGTTGAACTGCATCGCGAGGCCATCCTCGATGGCGAGATCGAGGAAGGTGTCGACCGGGTCGGCACCGCGCTCGATGGCAATGTCGCGCACGTTACGACCGACGTAGCGCGCCATGGCGGGCGCCGCAGCCTCGAGCACCGTCATCACCTCCCAGCGCGCGGAGAAGATCAGCGGACGCTTGAGCGCTTCCTTGAACGCGGCGCGGAAACCGGCGTCGCGGAGGATCGCGATCTGTTCCTCGACGGGTCGGTTCAGTACCGGGTTCCAGCACGCCATGTTGGCGAAGATGAACGGCTTGGACAGGTCGATCTGGACGATGAAGGGGCGGCAGGTGCACTGCGGCACCGAGCCGCGTTCGATCAGGTCGCCGATTTCGCTCAGCGTGTTCTGCACCGCGTCCGGGTCGTCGTCGCGGTTGAGCAGCGCGAGCCAGGTCACCGGGCGGCCGCTTTCGCGCAGCAGCAGGTCGAGCAGCGCGCGCTCACTGGCGTCGACGCGCGAGACCTCGTTGGTCAGCGCGACTTCGATCGCGCCACGGCCGAGTTCCTTGAGTACGCCGGCATAGGCGGTCAACTCGTCGTTGGAGGCCAGCCGGCAGGCCAGCGGGCGGCCGTGGTAGCCGACGTGCTGACCGGCGTTTGTGGTGGTGAAGCCGAACGCGCCGGCCTCCATCGCCTCGTGCAGCAGGCCGCGAATATTCGCCGTCTCCGCCGCCGTCGCCGCGCGCTCCATCGATGCCTCGCCCATCACGTAATGCCGGAACGGCGTGAGTGCGCAGAGGAATCCGAGGTTCAGCCCGGAGCCACGCCGCGCGGCGGCCTGCATGTACTCCGGGAACGTCTCCCAGTCCCAGGTCACGCCCTGCTCAAGAACGTCGAAGGGAATCGCTTCGACGTTGACCAGGTCCCAGGCCGCGACCTCGCGCGTCTCCGGCCGGCACGGCGCGATGCCGACGCCGCAGTTGCCGAGCATGACCGTGGTCACGCCGTGCCAGCAGGACGGCGTGGTGAGATCGTCCCAGCAGATCTGGGCGTCGTAGTGGGTGTGCGGGTCGACGAAGCCCGGTGCGACGACGAGGTCGCTCGCGTCGATGGTGCGCGCCGCGCTGCCGCTGACGGCGCCGACCTCGGCAATGAGGCCGTCCTTGACGGCGATGTCACCATGAAACCGCGGCGCGCCCGTCCCGTCGACGATCGTGCCGTTCTTGATCACGAGATCCCAGGACATCGGCTTGCTCCCCTCGCTGCCTGAATCGTCCGATGATTCTTGCGCACTCGGGGCGGGATGCCAATGGCCTGGTGCGCAACGGCGCCCGGGGCCCGGAAGAGACCGCCGGGCGAGGCAGCTCAGTCGAGCGCGGCGCGCGCCTGCTGGCGCAGCTCGACCTTGCGGATCTTGCCGCTGGACGTCATCGGGAAGGCCTCGACGAACAGCACGTGGCGCGGGATCTTGAAGCTCGCCACGCGCCCCTTCATGCGCGCGAGCACGCCTTGTTGGTCGAGTTGCGCGCCCGGTTTGAGGATGACGAAGGCAACCGGCACTTCGGCCAGGCGCGGGTCGGGATAGGCAACGACGGCCGCATCGAGGACCTCGTCCATGTCGCGCAGATAGACCTCGATCTCGGCCGGCGAGACGTTCTCGCCGCCGACCTTGAGCATGTCCTTGTAGCGCCCCATGAACACCAGCATGCCGTCGGGGCGCTGCATCGCCATGTCGCCGGTGTGCAGCCAGCCGTCGGCGTCGAGGGTGTCGGCGGTCGCCTCGGGCTTGTCCCAGTAGCCGTTCATCACCGCGTAACCGCGGATCCACAGCTCACCGGGCTCGCCGGGCGGTTGCTCGCGACCACTCTCGACGTCGACGATGCGCGCTTCGTAGTCGTTCATGAGGTAACCGGAACTCGCGGTGCGCTGTTCGCGCGTGTGCGAGGGGTTGGATACCGCAATGAAGGCCCAGGTCTCGCTCATGCCGAAACCGGACACGGTCGGACAGAACACGTCCTGGACCTGCTCCGCGATCGGTACCGTGCTCTCGACCCCGGACGGCAGCGTGCCGAGGCGGATAGCGAGCTTGCGTGGGCGTGCGGCCTGGGCGTTGAGCAGGTCCAGCCAATGCGCCTCGAAACCGTGCAGCAGGGTTGCGCCCTCCTGTGCGGCGAGATCGAGTGCGCGCGGGGCATCGAACACGTCCATCAGCACCTGGCAGGCGCCGGTCATCACGCAGGCCATGCTGATCTCGCTGAACGCATAGATATGGAACAGCGGCAGGTAGTTCATGTGCACGTCGGTGCAGGTCAGGCCGAAGATCTGCGCGCGTTCGGCGGTGTTGCGAATCGGCCGGTGGCTGTGCATCACCCCCTTGGGGTGGCCGGTGGTGCCGGAGGTGTAGCAGATCATCATCATGCCGTCCGCATCGACGGCGGCGGCGCGCGCGGCGAGCTGCGCGTCGCTGACCTCGGCGCCGGCGGCGAGGAAGTCCTCCCAGGCGGTGAAGCCGTCGGCGCGCGGCGCACCGAGCACGACCAGGCGGCGCAGGTCGGGGTAGCCGTCGATGGCCAGGGTGCCGTCGCCGTTGGCGGCGACGTGGTTCATCGATTCGAGCAGCATGCCCTGGTAGTCGATGGGGCCGGAACGATCGAGCGTGATGATCGTCGCGCTGCGCGACTGGGTCACCGTGTAGGCGACGTCGTCGGTGCGGTAACGCGTGTTGAGCGGCACGATGCAGGCGCCGACCCGGGCGATGGCGAACATCAGGAACAGCCATTCGGGCCGGTTGGTCATCCACAGCGCGACGCGCTCGCCAGGGGCCACGCCGAGCGCAATGAGCGCCTTGGCGACGCGGTCGGTTTCCGCTTCCAGCTCGGCGTAGGTCCAGCGGCGATCCTCGAACACCAGCGCCTCGCGTGCGCCGTAACGCGCCGCGGCTTCGGTCAGCAGCCCGCCGAGGGTGCGTTTGCGATACCAGTCCATCAGGGCCTCCCGTGTGAATCCGCGCGCCATGCTAAGGACCCTGCCGGCATTTATCCAGCAACCGGTGGCGGTGCGCGGATGGACGGGGGAGGGAGCGCGCCAAGTCCGGCGCGGGACGGCCGCGTGGCGTACGCGGCGGCGCGCCTCCGGCACGCCCGAGCGTGCCGGGGCCAGCACGCTCAGGGGCGCCGGTAGCCGCCGGGCAGGCCGTCGACGCTCAGTACGAGCTGCCACAGTTGCAGCTCGCGGGCGCGGAAGACGCCGGCGAAGGTCCGCAGGTAGTAGCTCCAGGCGCGGTAGAAGCGCTCGCCCAGGCGGGCCTCGAAGCGCGGCCAGCTGGCGCGGAAGTTGGCGTGCCATGCCAGCAGCGTGCGGTCGTAATCGGCACCGAAGTTGTGCCAGTCCTCCATCGTCAGCACGCCGTCCAGGGCGGCGACGATGCGGTTGAGCGTCGGGATCTCGCTGTTCGGGAAGATGTGGCGCGTGACCCAGGGATCGACCCCGGGGCCGTCGTCGTTGCGCCCGATCGTGTGCAGCAGCGCGAGGCCGCCGGGCGCCAGGCGGGCGCGGACGATTCCCATGAAATGCCGGTAGTTCTTGCGCCCGACGTGCTCGAACATGCCGAGCGAGACGACGCGATCGAAGCGGCCGCGGACGTCGCGATAGTCTTCCAGGCGGATGTCCACCGGCAGTCCGGCACAGGTGCGCGAGGCGATGTCGGCCTGGTTACGCGAAATCGTCACGCCCGTGACCGCGGCGCCGTAGCGCTCGGCGGCATAGCGCGCGAACCCGCCCCAGCCGCAGCCGATGTCGAGCACGCGCATACCGGGCGCGAGGCCGAGCTTGCGGCAGACCAGGTCGAGCTTGTGTTCCTGGGCGGTGTCGAGATCGCTCGCGGCGGGCCAGTAGGCGCAGGTATAAATCATGCGTTCGCCGAGCATCGCGCGGTACATCTCGTGATCGAGATCGTAGTGTTGCTCGCCGACTTTGCGCGCACCAGCGAGGTCCTGCAGGTTGCTGAGCGCGGCGAGCGCCGCGCCGATGCGCTTGGGCAGGTTGGGGATGCGACGGTCGACGCGGGCGCGCACGACGCGCGCGATGAATTCGTCGAGCTGCTCGACGTCCCACCAACCGTTGACGTAGGCGTCGCCGAGGCCCAGCGTGCCCTTGCAAGCGAGACGCCACCACAGGCGCTCGTCGTGCACCTGCATGTCCCATGCGCGCGGACCGTTGACGGCGATGCCGATGTCGGCAAGCAGGCGGTGGTAGTAGGTCGCCGGCCAGCTCACGCGGGGGCGCGGGCGGCCGCGGCGCGTGCCGGCCAGGGGGGCGAGTTCGCGGTCGCGCGAATGCAACGCGTCGGCCATCGAGTCCTCCTCGGCCGCCGTTGACGGCCTGCGATTTCCGGTGGCGAAAGCTCGGGACGCCCGGCCCCGGCGCCATGCGCCAGCCGGGGACGGCCTTATGCTCGCTCCGGGCGCCGGGACATTTCAAGCACCATTGGGGGCCAGGCTGATCGGCGTCAGTTCGGCACTGCGAGGACCCGGGCTCAGGCGACGTGCAGCCGGGCGGCCTCGGCGTCCATCACCACGGCAACGCGACCCACGGCGCGCCGCGCGAGCACGTCGTCCATCGCCTCGAAGACCCGCGCGAGCGGGTAGGTCCGCTCGACGACCGGGTTCAGGCGGCCGGCCTCGAACCAGTCGAACAGCTGCTGCATGTGCCCGCGCATGCGGTCCTCGTACGCGTAGCGCAGATCGGTCGGGCTCCAGCCGAAATACAGGCCCATGTTGAGGCCGCACACGACGAGATTCTTCACCAGCAGGATGTTGGCGGGGATCTGCGGGATCTCGCCGCCGGCGAAACCGACCGGCATGATGCGTGCCTCCGGCGCCATGCACCGCAGCGACTGCATGAAGACCTCGCCGCCGACCGGGTCGTAGACGGCATCGACGCCGCGTCCACCGGTGAGGGCGAGCACGCGCTCGCGGAAATCCTCCCGGCGATAGTCGATGAGATGATCGGCGCCGTGGCGGCGTGCCGTGTCGAGCTTGGATGCGGAGCCTGCCGTGGCGATGACCGTGGCGCCGAGAATCTTGCCAATCTCGACCGCGGCGATACCGACGCCGCCGGCAGCACCGTGGACGAGCAGCCATTGCCCGGCCCGCACGTCGAGCAGGTGTGGCCAGGTCAGGGCCGCTGCCGAGGTGGCATAAGAATTGGTGAACGCGATGGCGCGGTGGAATTCCAGGCTGTCGGGGATGGGGTAGACATTGACTTCGCGCGGGCAGGCGGCCTCGGCGAGCCCGCCCCAGTCGAGTACGGCGCAGACGCGATCGCCGACCGCGAAGCGCCGCGCCGCCGGACCGACCGCTTCGACGATGCCGGCGACCTCGGTGCCCGGCACGAACGGCAGCGGTGGCTTGCGCTGGTACTTGCCCTGCACGACCAGGCTCATCGCGAAACTCACGCCGGCCGCCTGGATACGGATGCGAACCCGGTCTTCGTCGAGTACCGGCTCGGGGACGTCGGTGAGGCTGAGCTGATCGAAGGTGGTCCAGTCGCGGACGAGGATGCCTTGCATGATGGAGTTCCTGCGCGGTGTTGATGCGATGACGAGAGGTCATAATATGACCCAGGCCGGCGCCACGTGACCCTGGCCGCTTCGCGTCCGGTCCGGCCGGCCCATGCAGCCGGCACCGTTCCCGGTTCTCGCCAGCAGGAGACAATACCCATGACCGACCGCCCGATCACCTTCGGGACCGCGCTGCGCGCCCCCCACGGCATCGCCGACTCCGCCCGTCACATCGAATCACTCGGCTTCGATGTTCTCGGCTGCGGTGAGCACGTGAGTTTCTACGGCGATACCGCGAACGGCTTCGTCTCACTCTCCGTGGCGGCCGGGGTGACGAGCCGCATCCGCCTGATGAGCACCATCACGCTCGTGCCACTGTACCCGGCCGCCTTGCTGGCCAAGCTCGGCGCTGCGCTCGACGTTGCCTCGGACGGGCGCTTCATGCTCGGCGTCGGTGTCGGCGGCGAATATCCCAACGAGTTCGCCGCCTGCGGTGTGCCGGTGAGTCAGCGCGGTTCGCGCACCGACGAGGCGCTCGAGGTCGTCAGCCGGACCTGGTCCGACAGTGACGTTTCGTTCCACGGCCGTTACACGACGCTCGAGAACTTCAGCCTCAAACCCCTGCCCGTGCAGAAGCCGCGCCCACCGATCTGGATCTCGGGGCGCAAGGATGTCGCCATGCGGCGCGCGGCGAAGTATGGCGACGGCTGGCTGCCCTACATGTACACGCCCGAGATGCTGGCCGATTCGATCACCGCGATCCGCCGGCACGGCGAGGATCTCGGCCGCGACATGAGCGATTTCACTTACGGCCTGTATATCTTCTTCGCCGTGCACGAGGACGACGATACGGCCTTCCGCATGGCCGCCGACAAGCTCGGCCAGCAGTACTCGCAGGATTTTTCCAAGCTCGTGCACAAGTACGCGCTGGCCGGCGACCCGGCGCGCTGCAAGGCGCGCCTGCGCGAGTACATCGATGCCGGGGCCAGCTTCATCTTCGTCTCCACCGCCTGCCCGGACGACTACGTCGCGACCAATCTGGAGTTGATGGCGCGCGAGGTGATGCCGGCGCTGCGCGGCGGCTGAGCGTGGCGCACACCCGGCGCGCCAGCGGGTGAAGAAATCGGGGCGCCTGCCGCTATCCCGGGCATCGGCTCCCTGCGGGGAGCGAACCTTGGATCGTGACCCATGCAATGGCGCATCAACGTCTGCTCTGAGCGGGAACCCGGCCGGCGCGAGTACAGCTTCGGGCAGCCGGCCGTGCGCGTCGGCCGCGCGGAGGACGTCGAGATCCAGCTGTGCAACGCCGACGTGTCGCGCGTGCATTTCACCTTGCGCGCGGCGGACGGGCGCGTGCGTGTCGCCGATTCGAGCCGTAACGGGACGTTCGTGCGCCGCGGCGAGCACTGGAAACGGCTGCGCGGCGATGCCGAGATCGATCTACCGGCGCGACTGCGCGCCGGCGACTGGACCTTCGAGGTCGAAGCCGCACCGGTGCCGCCGGCGACGCCAGCGGCACCGCGCATGCCGGCGACCGTCGCGGCGCTCGGTGACGAATGCGGTGACTGGGAGCAGTCGATCATGCTCCGGCCCGGCGACCTGGCGGCTAAGCGCGAGGCTATCATGGTGTTCGACCTGTGCGAGTCTTCGCTCATCGCGAGCCACGACGATCACATGGCCTATCACCTCAAGCAGCGCCTGTATCAGATCGCAGAGCCCGTGCTCGAGCAGTTCGGACGCTGCTTTCTCAAGAGCACCGGCGACGGCTTTCTCGCTACTTTCGGCGATGCAGGCGCGGCGCTCGATGCCGCCATCGCGCTGGAGCAGCGTCTGCAGCAGCGCAATCAACGCACCCGCAACGAGGTCATCCATTACCGGGTCGCGTTGCATTTCGGTGACGTCTGGGCGATCGACACCGGCACCGCCGACATCCACGGCAATGACGTCAACATCGCTTTTCGCATCGAGGGCGTCCAGGCCGATGCTTTCACCGGCACGGTATCTTCACTGCCGCGGCGCGACCGCATTCTCTGCTCGCGGGATTTCCTCACCGTGGTGCCGCGCGACCGGCTCGCCGCGGTGCTCGCCGGGCACGTGCAGTGCGGCGAAGCGAGTCTCAAGGGCATTACCGGGAACGTCATCATTCACTGGCTGCGCACGCCCTATTCTCAGGTGTCGTGAGCCCTGGTCGGTGTCGCGCGAACCCGCCGGGGTTCCGTTCACACTGATTTACAGTCCTCCTGCAGCGTTTCCCCGGCGCTTCTGCCACGATCGCGGCAACGGTGCCACTCCCGGCGCCGCCGGCATCGGACGCCTCGAACACTCCGCACCACAACGCGCGTTTGCGCGAGAGGGAATAACGATGAAAAGAACGTGCTCCGTAATTGCCGCGGGAGGACTGTCGCTGTTCGCGTCGACTCAGGTCGCGGCCGCGACGATGACCAACCCCGATCCCGTGAACTACGCGGCTGACAGCGAGGACGGCTACGTCTTGGTGTCGAATTCGGTCGCGGTTTTCGAGGCGCTGGACAGCTTCGCCGGGAGCTTTGGCTTCTACTTCGCGAGTGACCCCGGCACGCTGATTACGCTGTTCGCCGAAGATGACCAGGGCGGCACGCAGACCGCTGCCATCGATTTCGGCGCCGGTGGGGTCTTCGATTCCGACGACGGCTTCGCGCCCCAGGCGGCGTTCACCGGCAGCGTGGCGCCGGGGCCGGTCGGCTTGTGGTACAGCGCTGCGGGCTTCACCTTCTACAGTGACCCGGCCCTCAACGGCGGCACTGACTTCGCCGGCACGTTCACGTTGCTCGGCGACGCCTTCACCACGCTGGTGACGTTCGAGGAGGCCTCGCTCGGCATCTTCTCGATGAACGTGTTGCAGGGCGTGCTGCCGGTTTCGGCGGCGACCGCACCGGTGCCGGTGCCGGCTGCCTTGCCGCTGATGCTCTCGGTACTCGGTGCCGGTGCGCTGCGCGGGGTGCGCCGGCAGGCCGGCTGACCGCAACCGGCCGACGCGCGGCGGCGTCCTTTTCTCCGCACCCGGGGCCTTAAGCCTCGGGTGCGGAGGCGCCGCCTTCAGGCCGTGGCAGCGCGGCGCCGCGTGGCCCCGATCAGGATCCCGGCCGCGGGCGCGAGCAGCCACACGCCGGCCGGCAATGGCACCGGGCTCGCACTGACACCGGCCAGGCTCGCCAGGGTCAACGCGGGCGTGGCTTCGAAGTGCTCGGTGAGGCCGATCTTGGCCACTTCGGAGAGTATGTAGTGCCCGACCACGGTGGGGTGGATATCGTCCCAGAAGAGGTACTCGTTGGGCGCCGCACAGACGGTGTCGCCGACCAGGCAGGGCGTCGTGACGTTGGTCAGGCCGAACAGTTCGCTGTTCTCGACAATGAAGGCGATGCCGTCGTCGACCTGCAGGTCGACGATCTCGATGCCGGGGGCGCTCGCTTCCAACTCGGAGATTTGCCAGGCCAGGTAGTCGTTATGGTACTGGCTCAGGAAGCTGAAAGCGTCCTGCCACTGCCCACCGCGATTGCGTGGCACGAGGCCGAGGTCGGGCAGGTTGGGCACGATGAAATTGCGTGCGCCCTTGTCGTAGAGCGTCTGCACGGCGCCGATCACGTTGCCGACGACCGAGATCGGGTCCAGGTCGACCACGCTGAGGTAGTCGTTGGCGCCGGCCCACACCACGTACAGCGCATTCGGGTCGGCGGTGGCGCCGGGAAAGTCGGCGTTGAATGCCGACAGTTCCTGGGTCAGGCCGGGCAGCACGCCGGGCAGGCCGACGTTGACCGAGCCCGAGGTGGCGCCACCATAGGCGTAGTTGATGCCGTTCTCGGTACCGCCGAGGAACGAGGTCACTTCGGGCACGGCATAGGCATTGAGTTCGAGTCCCAGCAGCTCGACCCAGGTCGGGCCATTGCTGAAACGGCCTTCGAAGTAGTTGCTGCCCGGGAACAGGCCGAGCGTGAGCGCCGAGATGTTGCCGTTGTCGGACAGGCTGTCGCCGAACACGTACATCGAATCGAAGCTGGGCAGGGCCTCGGCGGAGGCGACGCCGAGCGCGAGCGCGGCGGCCGCCGCGGTTCTGGTCAGGGTTCTCATGGACTCTCTCTCCCGGAAGCTGGCTGCTGGGCGGACATCAATAGCACAAGGGGCCGTCACGGTCTGCCTAAGGAGCCTCTGAATAAGCCTGGGCCGAGCAGATTGTGTCCGCGCGGTTCGAGTTCGAGGCGCGAATCGCACGTCATAGCGGGCTATGGCGAAAATTCCTCGCGCCGACATCGGACCGCGCGGGCGCAAGCTGCCGGATCATGGCCTGTTCAGAGGCTGCCTATAGGTTCCCACGGAGGCCGGGCCGTCGTCACTCGGCGCGCTCGCTGGCCAGGCGTGCCGCGGCTTTGGGTTTGCGCCGTACCTTGCTCGGATGGTGCTCGAAGATGTCGCAGACATCGCACACCGTGCGCGGGCGGTTGGGGAAGTCGTCGGCGCTGAACAGTGCGCGCCCGGACCGGAACTTGTCGTTGTTCCAGATTGCGTCGAGGTCGATCTCGCCGTCCTTGCCGAGATCGGCGAAGTCGTAGCGCGAGTTGTTGACCACGCAGCAGGGCGAGACCTTGCCATCCGGGTTGACCGTCATCGAGCGGTAGAGGTAGAAGCAGGGGCTCGGCTTGTTGGCCTGGCCGTAGGTCTGCTCCTCGCTGGTGCTTTCGGTGCGTCCGGCGACGTTCTCCGGGTACCACTTCTCGGCCAGTTCGGAGCGGTTGCGCGCATCGAACGGCAGACCGACGGGGATCGGACGCAGCAGGTCGACGCCGATGTCATCGGCGAGGCGCTGGGCATCGTCGACCTGGTGCGCGTTGTGCTTCATGACAATGTATTGCCATTCCACCACGGGCGTCTTCTGCCCGCGCGCATCGCGGCGTTCGATCAACTTGCGCATGTTCTCGACCACGCGGTCGAAGTCGCCGCGCACGCGGTACTTCAGGTAGGTCTCGGCGTCGGCGCCATCGAGCGAGATGATCAGGTATTCGAGACCGCTATCGAGGATCGCTTCGATGTCTTCGTCGTTGACGATGACGAAGTTCGACGAGATGTTGGTGCCCACGTTTTTGGACTGGGCATAGGCGATCATCTTGTAGACTTCCTTGTTGATGAACGACTCGCCCCAGTTGTGCAGGATGACCTCGAACAGGTATGGCGCATACGGATCGAAGTACTGCTTGAAATGCTCGAACGAGAGCATCGCCTGCTCGCGATTGAGATCGTTCAGTCCCGTGGGGCACAGCGGGCAGCGCAGGTTGCAATAGTTGCAGGGATCGAGAAACAGGATGTAGGGGCGCCCCTTGACGTCGATGCGGCGCAGCTTGCGCTCCGCCTCGGTACGCAGCAGGTTATGCCATTTTTTCGGGGTGCCGTGCTTGATGACCGACCTCATGTGGCGGCTCATGCGGGTGTACTGGGGCACCTTCTTGAGATATTTCTCCACTAGCGGTGAGGTCATTGGGTCTCCGTCCTTTTCACGAGGGGCATGGTGCAGTGCACTCTCGAGGAGTCTAGCACCTGTCGCAGATGGTCTCGCGGTCGTTTTACCGTTGTTGACCGGTACGCGCGTTTCAACCGTCGATGATGTCGCGCATGCACTTATCCAGTGCGTATTCCCATGGTTCTAGTGTGAGATCGAAGGTGTCGCGCAGCTTGGTGTTGTCGAGCAGGGAGTAGCGCGGGCGCGCCGCCGGGGTCGGGTAGTCGGCGCTGCCAATCGCTTCGACCGTGCGCGCGACGATGTCAGTTTCGGCGGGAATGCGCTCGAGGATGGCGCGCGCGAAACCGCACCAGGTCGTCGCGCCGCTGTTGCTCGCGTGGTAGATGCCACGGCAGGCCTGCCACGAAGCCGCGGTGAAACCGAGGCGGTAGACCATGAGTGCCGTCACATCGGCGAGCGAGCGTGCCCAGGTCGGCGCGCCGTGCTGGTCGTCGACGATACGCAGTGACGGCTGCGCACGGGCGAGCCGCAGCACCGTGCGCAGGAAGTTCTGTCCGCGTGCGGCGTAGACCCAGCTGGTGCGCAGGACGAGGCAGGCCGCGGCGCTTTCGAGCAGCGCGCGTTCGCCGGCCAGCTTGCTGTGGCCGTAGGCATTGAGCGGCGAGGTCGGCGCGTCTTCGACGTAGGGTGTGCCGGCCCGGCCGTCGAAGACGTAGTCGGTCGAGTAGTGGACGAGCGGCACGTCGAGGCGGGCAGCGCATTCGCCGAGCACGCCGACTGCGCGGGCGTTGATCGTCTCGGCCAGCGCCGGTTCCGACTCGGCGCGGTCAACGGCGGTGTAGGCCGCCGCATTGACGATAAGCGCCGGACGCGCCCGGGTGATCAGCGCCGCGAGGTTCTCGGGATGCGCAAGCTCGAAAGCGTGCGGGGCGGTGTGGCGTGTCACTGCCAGGACCTCGCCGAGCGGCGCGAGTGCGCGGCACAGCTCGTAGCCGAGTTGACCGTTCGCGCCGAGCACGAGCAGGCGGCGCTCAGCCATGCGGGTGTCCCCCTCCGCGGGCCGCTACCCGGGGCGCGCTCACGGCGTGCCGTCGCCCGCGTCGGGCAGGTCAGCCGATGTGACGTCGACCAGATTCGGCGCGGCGGCATCCTTGGGCGAGAGGAGCGGACTGGCGACCGGCCAGCCTACGGCGATGTCCGGGTCGTTCCAGGCGATCGCGGCATCGCCGGCGGGATCGTAGACGCGAGTGCACTTGTACAGGACCGTCGCTTCCTCGCTCAACACGCAGAAGCCGTGGGCGTAGCCTTCCGGCACGTAGAGGTGGCGTCGGCGCCGGGCATCGAGTTCGAGGCCGAACCAGCGGCCGAAGGAGGGTGAGCCGCGGCGGATGTCTACGGCGACGTCGAAAATCACGCCATCGATGATCTGCACCAACTTGCCCTGCGGGTTGGGCCACTGGTAGTGAAGCCCGCGCAGCACGCCGCGCCGCGAATGGGACAGGTTATCCTGCACGAAACGCGGGGTGACGCCGGCATCGGCGTACTTGTCGGCATGGTAGAGCTCGGTGAAGAAGCCGCGTTCATCGGCAAACACCGGAAAGTCGATGACGAGAACCTCGGGCAGCACCCGCGCAGGCGTGACTTCCAGCATCGGACGGCCTCAGGAACGCGGGCCACCCGGCCCGATCATGTGACGCAGGTAATCGGCGTAGGAACAGTTGCCCATCGCGTCCGCCAGCCGCTCTACGCCGGCAGCATCGATCCAACCGTTGGTGTAGGCAATCTCCTCGGGGCAGCCGATCTTCAGGCCTTGGCGGAACTCGATGGTTTCGATGAAGGTCGAGGCCTGGGCGAGCGAGGCCGGCGTGCCGGTATCGAGCCAGGCAACGCCGCGGCTGAGCAGCTCGACCTTGAGCGAACCGTCGCGCAGGTAGCACAGGTTCAGGTCGGTGATCTCGAGTTCGCCGCGCGCGCTCGGCTGGAGGCGGCGCGCGAACTCGCACACGCGCTCGTCGTAGAAGTAGATTCCCGGCACCGCGTAACTGGACTTCGGCTGGCGCGGTTTCTCCTCGATGCTCAGCACGCGCTTGTCGGAGCCGAACTCGACCACCCCGTAGCGCTCCGGATCGCGGACCTGGTAGCCGAAGATGGTCGCTCCGGCGTTGCCTGCGTTGACCTGCGCGAGCGTGCGGCCCAGTCCATGGCCGTAGAAAACGTTGTCACCCAGCACGAGGCAACTGGGGCCGCCGTCGATGAACGACTCGCCTAGAATGAAGGCCTCTGCAAGGCCGTTCGGCTCGGGTTGCTCGCAGTAGGTGAACGACAATCCCCACCCCGAGCCGTCACCCAGCAGGCGCTCGAACAGCGGGCGGTCCTCCGGCGTCGTGATGATCAGGATGTCACGTATCCCGGTCAGCATCAGCGTTGCGATCGGGTAGTAGATCAGCGGCTTGTCGAAGATCGGCAGTAACTGCTTGCTGCACACGTTGGTCAGCGGCGCGAGACGCGTGCCGCGGCCGCCGGCCAGCACGATGCCCTTGGTGCCTTTGTCGTTAGCTCTCGCCATGGTCGCGATGCTCCTTCAGCGTGCGCTCGTAGCCAGCCCGAGGCGCTGGCCCTGGTAATTCCCGCGGGTGACGATCTCGCACCAGCGCTGGTTGTCGATGTACCAGGCGACCGTCTCGCGCAGGCCCTGCTCGAAGGAGTGACGTGGTGCCCAGCCGAGCGTGTGCGCGATCTTACTCGCGTCGATAGCATAACGCCGGTCGTGACCCGGTCGGTCGGTCACGAACTCGACGAGTCGTGCGTGGGGGCGGTACGGCGATCCCGGCACGAGCTCGTCGAGGATGGCGCAGATGGCCTCGACGACCTGCAGGTTGGTGCGTTCCGCGTTGCCGCCGATGTTGAACGTCTCGCCCGGCGTGCCGGCCTGCAGCACGCGCAGGATCGCCTCGCAATGGTCCTCGACGAACAGCCAGTCGCGGACATTGCTTCCGTCACCATAGATCGGGAGCGGCTTGCCGGCCAGGGCGTTGCCGATGATCACGGGGAAGAGTTTTTCGGGAAACTGGTACGGCCCGTAGTTGTTCGAGCAGTTGGTGGTCAGCGTGGGCAGCCCGAAGGTGTGGTGGTAGGCGCGCACCAGGTGGTCCGAACTGGCCTTGGAAGCCGCGTACGGCGAGTTCGGCGCGTACGGGGTGCTTTCCTCGAACAAGCCGGTGTCGCCGAGGCTGCCGTAGACCTCGTCGGTGGAAACGTGCAGGAAACGAAAGGCCTCGCGCCGTTCTTCGGCCTGGGTCTTCCACCACGCGAGCGCGTTCTCCAGCAGGGTGAAGGTGCCGACGATGTTGGTCTGGATGAACTCGGCCGGCCCGTCGATCGAGCGGTCCACGTGGCTCTCGGCCGCGAAATTGACCACGCCGTCCGGCGCGTGACGCTCGAACAGCCCGGCCAGCAGGGCCGGGTCGCGGATGTCGCCCTGTACGAACACGTGCCGCGGATCGTCCCGCAGCGGGGCGAGGGTGTCCATGTTGCCGGCGTAGGTCAGCGCATCGACGTTGACGATGCGCAGTTCCGGGTCGTTCGCGAGGCTGCGCAACACGTAGTTGCCGCCGAT
>Ga0180429_10000209_pt1 | contig 53182 bp, 41 predicted proteins | sample SS_ome_FD_132428 | JGI IMG/M metagenome (GOLD analysis project Ga0180429, IMG submission 132428) | Hypersaline lake sediment archaeal communities from the Salton Sea, California, USA - SS_1_S_1 metaG | ecosystem: Environmental > Aquatic > Non-marine Saline and Alkaline > Hypersaline > Sediment ... | reverse complement strand
CCCCGAGAACGTGAGGACGATGGCTCCCTCGATTTCTCTGAAACGACGATTGCGCCAACTCTCGCCTCTCTCCGAGCTCGCAGCGCCGCGCTATCACATCGCATCGCTTTCTCGGGTTGCATCGTGATGCAACTGCTGCAAACCCGTGTCACAAAACGCACCCCCATAACTCAATTTTCGGTTGCGTGCTCCCTCGGTCGCCAAACTCGGGCAGGCGGTCGCCGAGCTGATTGCGAGTCGATTGGCGGCGGTCTCGTCTCCGGGCGACGAGTCTGCGCGGTGCTAGCAGCGCTGCGAGGCGCGCCGATGCGATGCGATGCAATCGCATCGCATCGCGATGCAACTGGCTGCAAACTCGTGTCACAAAACGCACCCCCATAACTCAATTTTCGGTTGCGTGGTCCCCCGGCTGTCAAACTCGGGCAGCCGGTCGTTGAGCCGATTCTAAGGCTACTGGCGGCAGTCTCGTCTCCGGGCGACGGGTCTGCTCGACGCTAGCGGCGCTGCGAGGCGCGCCGATGCGATGCGATTGCATCGCATCGCATCGCGATGCAACTGCTGCAAACTCGTGTCACAAAACGGACCCCCATAACTCAATTTTGGGTTGCGTGGTCTCTCGGCCGCCAAACTCGGGCAGGCGGTCGCCGAGCTGATTGTGAGTCGAATGGCGGCGGTCTCGTCTCCGGGCGACGGGTCTGCTCGACGCTAGCGGCGCTGCGAGGCGCGCCGATGCGATGCGATGCAATCGCATCGCATCGCGATGCAACTGCTGCAAAGTCATGTCACAAAACGGACCCCCATAACTCAATTTTGGGTTGCGTGGTCTCTCGGCCGCCAAACTCGGGCAGCCGGTCGTTGAGCCGATTCTAAGGCTACTGGCGGCGGTCTCGTCTCCGACCGACGAGTCTGCTCGACGCTAGCGGCGCCGCGAGGCGTGCCGATGCGATGCGATGCGATGCGATGCGATGCAATCGCATCGCGATGCAACTGCTGCAAACTCGTGTCACAAAACGCACCCCCATAACTCAATTTTCGGTTGCGTGGTCCCTCGGCCGCCAAACTCGGGCAGGCGGTCGCTGGGCCGATTGCGAATCGAATGGCGACGGTCTCGTCTCCGGAGGTCGTCTCTGCGGCGAGCTAGCGGCGCCGTGAGCCGCGCTGCTGCGATGCGATGCAATCGGGAGCGCCTGCCGCGGTTCTCGCTGTGCGGCGTGTGCACCGCTTGCCGGACCACTGTGTTTTGTTTACTTGTTGCGCCGGCGCGCTCTGCGGCCCACCACCACCACAAAGTCGTCGTCGTCGTCGTCGTCGTCGTCGTCGTCGCCGGCGTCGGCGTCGGCGTGCTGCAGCGCGCTCAGCGGCACAAGCTCGGCGTCGGGCAGCGCGTGCAGCGGGCCGAGCGGCGGTAGTGCGCGGGCCGGCGGCTGGTCTAGCACCAGGCCGTAGACCGACTCGGCGCCGTCGCCGACAAACAGCCGCTCGATTTGCTGTGCAACGCGGTCGTCGGCCGCGTCGGCGGTTTGCGCAATGGTGGCGAGCAGCTGGTCGCCGGTGCCCTCTTCGAGCGCGTCAAAGTACTCGCCGTAGAGCAGCGGAAAACCGAGCGCGTCGGTGACGGCGAGCGCGGCGAGATGGAACGCGCGCAGGTGTCTGTCAAACGCCGCGAGCGAGCGCAGCGCCGCAAGCATTTGCGGCTGCGTTTGCGCAGCCTTGATGTCGGCGGCAAACAGCCCGAGCAGCTGCTCGGGCGACGGCGTGTCGGCGTGCGGCGTCGCGCGCAAAATGCCGAGCTTTTGCGCGACGCGCCGCACGCGCATCCTGGCGACGCGCACCGTCTCGCCGGTGGCGCGCGCCAGCCGCTCGCGCTCGCCGCCGGCGACGAGCGCGTCGGCCTGGCGCACGTATTCGCGCACCAGCGCGCCGACGGTGGCGCCCGGGCCGCGCAGCTCGCGCTCCATGGCCGCGAGCCGGCGCGCCAGCTCGGCAGCGGCGGCGGCGCGCAGGCTGTCGGCGCGGCGCCAGTCGAGCGCCGTCGGCAGCGCGACCGGCGCAAAGGCGCGCGCGCGCACGTACTCGATCACGGCGCCGTCGGGCAGACCGGCGTCGAGCGCGCCGCACGCCGTCAGCAGGTAGCGCGACATGCGCTCGCCGCCGCCAATGGCGTACAGCTGCGCATCGACAAACGCCGACTTGTCGAGAAACTCTCGGCGCACCTCGGCGTCGTCGGCGGCTGGCAGCGCGGCGCGCCGGGCGCCGATGCGCGTCAGCGCGCGCCAAAACGGATCGAGCGCCTCGTAGCGCGCCGCAGTGTCGCCGGCGGCGCGCAAATCGCTAAACGCCACAACGGCGACGAGCCGCGCGCACCGCATGCCGTCGCCGGCGTCGAGCCGGCGCTCGATGCCGCGCACGGCGAGCAGCAGCGCGGCGTAGCGCAGCCACGCCGCGGCCGGCACGCCGCCGTTGCGCTCTGCGTCGAGCATGAGTCCGGTGCCGCGCGCCTCGCGCAGCAGCGAGCGCAGCTGGCGCAGCGCGAGCCGCACGGCGGCCTGGTCGCCGGTCGCGAGCTGCGCGGCGAGCTGATTGGCGGCGCCGTTGAGCTCGACGTCGAGCGCAAACTGCGTCGCAAGCCGGCGAAAGAGCGAGCCGCTCAGCGCGTGGCCGACGACGAGCGTGTTGCACACGTGGTGCAGCGCGAGCGGCGAGGTGAGCGGCGAGACAAACTGAATGTCGCGGCCGTCGACGAGCCGCGCGTTGGCCAGCAGCGAGCGCCCCCAGAGGCGCGCCAGAGTGCGCGCCACGGCGCCGTCGTCGGCGCGATCGTCGTCGGCGTCGGCGCCGAGCACGTGCAGCGGCACCAGCGCGACGTACTCGGCGCCGGCGAGCTGCAGTGCGCTGAGCGTGGCGCGCGCCGACGCGCCGGCGACGCCGCCGCGCCGCTCGAGAAAGCGGCGCAGCGCGTCGCCAACCGTCGGCTCGTCGACAATCACCTCGTTGAACGAGTAGATGAGCCAGCGGCCGTCGGCGCCCGGCGACGGCACCAGCGGCACCCAGTGGCCGCCGGCGCCGCGGTCGCCGGGCGCGAGCACGAGCGCGCCGCCGGTGTCGCGCAGCAGCCGCTCGACGCACTTGCGCCGCGGAAACGCCGACGCGGCGCCGCGCAGCGAGTCGAGATCTTCGAGCGCGGCGAGCGAGAGCGGCGCGAGCACGACGCCGCGCCGCAGCGCGGCGAGGAAGAGTTCGGCGCGCTGCGCGTAGAGCGTGTAGTCGCGCGTGCGCTCAAAGTCGCCGTCGGGCCGCAGCGTGCCGACGGCGCGCAGCAGGTCGGGCGGGTCGAGCACGAGCGCGCGCGCCACGTTGTTGAGCGCGTGCAGGCCGCACAGATAGCCGTCCTCTTGCACTTCGAACGCGCGGCCGCGCACGCGCTCGACGCGCGGCGGCGGCCACTGGAGCGTGCCGCCGCCGCGCGCCGCCGCAAAGCGAAAGGCGACTGGCGCGCGCGCCCAGTGCGCGTCGGTTGCGCGCGCGCCGGCGCGCTCATCCGCGCGCTGCGCGTCAAACACGGCGCCGTAGAGCGTCGGGTCGACGTGCAGCTGCTCGACGGCGCTCTGCGGCACGCTGTCGGCGCGCCGCAGCACCTCGAGCACGCGCCGGCGCGCGGCGAGCGTCGCCCACGGCGGTGGCGGCGGCGGCGGCGCACTGTCGTCGCTCATCGCACGCGTGCCCGCGCAGTGTCGCATCGACGAGCGTTAAAGAGCTGCGTTTACTGTTGCTGCTGCGCCTGCTCGCTCTGGGTGCGCGCGTGCGCGCCAATGTCGGCGAGCGTGCACGGCCACGCGAGCGCTTCGAGCACGCCGCAGAATGTGGCGAGCGAGTTGGGCGCGCGCTTCTCGGCGCGCGCCAGCACCGGCGTCCAGGCGACGAGCGGCGCGACGCGCGCCAGCAGCGTGGCGGGCGCCGCGTCGCGGATCGGCAGCGCGTCTAGCGCGGCGCGCGCCGCCGGCTCGATGTGCGGCGCAAACTCGAGCACGAGGCCGCGCGCCTCTGCGGCCTCGTGCTCGACAAAGAGCGCGGCGTCGTCGGCCGCTTGGTTGGCGGCGTGTGCGCGCTGCGCCAGCTCGTACGCGGCGCGATCGGCGCCGCAGTGCAGGCCGGCGCACGGCAGCGGCTCGCGGCGGTCGACGACGTAGAAGCGCGGCGCGCCGTCGGCGTCGGCCTGCAGTCGCAGATCGACCGTGTGCTGCCACTTGACGCGCAGCAGGGTGGCGCACGTGCCGGCGACGTACGGCGCCGCGTCGCCCATCAGCACGAGGCCGTCGGTGCGCACGCCGACCAGCGCGCGCGGCAAGCAGCGCGCCATCAGCTCGAGCTTGTGCAGCGGCAGCGGCTGTTTGGCAAAGACGCGCAGCGGCAGCTCGGTGCGGCCGGCGGCGAGCAGCGCGTCGGCGAGCCGGCGCGCCGTCTCGAGCGCCGCCGCGTCGCCGAGGCGCGGCTTGGTGCGCTCGGCGAGCGCGCGCAGCCGCTCCTCGTAGCGCGACGCCGCGACGGGCGGCGCGACGCGCTTGCTCTTGGCCTTGGTCTGCTGCCAGCTGTCGGCCACAATGCAGTCGTGCGCCGCAAAGCAGAGCTCGTAGTCGGCGTCGCGCGTCGCGTCGCCGTCGTCCGGGTCGAGCGGCGCCGGCTCGAAGCGCGGCGAGTTGGCCCACTCGGCGAGTCGCTCTTTCGCATCGGCCGAGAGGCGGCGCGCGCGCAGACACAGCTCGCCGTCGAGCAGCGTGCGGCCGTTCTTGCGCGCCGGCAGCGCGCACATGTCGACGGCGTGCGTCGAGCCGTCGCGCAACACCAAGAGGACGGTGTCGGCGCGGCCGTACAGCTCGATGCCGGTGTCGGCGGCGTCTGCGGCGGCGTCGGCGACGCCCCAGCGCGGCGGCGGCTCGCGCTGCGCGGTGCGCGACGCCGTTACCCACGCCGCCTGCGCCGCGACGCCGTCGACCTTGTAGTGCGCATAGCCGTCCGGATCGACGTGGTGCAGCGTGCGCCGCGACGCGGTGTGCGCGTGCATGCCGAGGAAGCGGTTGCGCGGCACTGACGCGCGGTCGGACGCGGCGCGCGCGTACAGCGCGTCGAGCAGCTCGAGCTCTTTCTGGCGCGGCGGGCGCGCGACAGCGGCCAGCTTGCGGAAGAGACGAGCGCGCGCATGCGACGCGTCTTCGTGGCTCATTGTTGGCGGCGACGGGGGCGACAGCGATGCGATGCCGGGCTTCACTAGCTCCAGACTGGCGTCTCGGCGCGCACCAGCGAGGCGTACTCGGCGCGGCGTACAGCGTGCGCCTCGTGCGCCATAAACTCGGTCAGCAGCGCGTTGGCCTCCGAGTTGTGCGTCAGCTCGATCCACTCGATGCAACCGCTCGTGTCGCGCTGCAGCGCGACGCTCCAGCCGGCGTCGCCGGGAAACGCCGACGGCACGTGCACCGACGCGGCGTCGTACGCCGCCAGGCACGACGGCTGGAATGTGAGCGTCGAGACGTTGGCGTGCGACAACTCGTCGATCATGACCTGCATCTTGACGTGCGGCGCGCGATCGCGCGCCAGCGTAAAGCGGCGCCGCGCCTCTGGCGCCAGCACGAAGCGCATGCGGCGCGTGTGCTCGCCGTGCAGCGGAACTTTGAGCAGCACGACGACGCTGTCGGAGCCGTGCTCGGGCTCGCTGCGCGCGATGCAGTACGGCGTCACAGCGACCTTGACAAACAGATGCTGGCGCGCAGCGACGCGCGCGCGCGCCACGCGATCGAGCACACCGTCGATCGTGCTGAAGAATTGGCTCATCGCTGGCAGGTGCGGCGATGCGAGTGCGCGCCCACGAAGCGAACCGCAACAACCATGAGTACAGCTCGCATTGCGTCGGCCGTCGCCGGCCGCAAGCGCAAGACGCCGTCGCCTGTCGACGCCCAAGTATCGCTGGCCGCGCTGCTGCGGCGTGCCGACGTGTCGGTGGCGGCGGCGCGCGTCCAGCTGGACGAGCGCGCGCTCGCTGCGCGTCAGGCGGCGCGCGGCGACTTTCTCTACGTGTGGACGCACCCCGGCACCGCGACAATCGACGCGCTGGCGGTGCGCGCCGACAGCGACGCCGCGGCGCTGGTGCACGCGCTGCTCGACCACTTGCATCGCGAAAACGTGATGGGTCTGCACCTGCGGCCCGACGAGGCGCGCGCGACGCGCGTGCGTCTCTTCCGCATGGCGTACTGCGCTGCGCTCGACGAAGACGAGCGCGGGCAGGCGGCCAGCACCGGGCCGCGGCAGGCGCCGCCGCCGGCGGCGCCGAGCGCGCAGGCGCTGCTCGATGCGACGCGTGGCGCCGACGACGCCGACGACAGTGCCGACGACGCGGCGCACGCCGTGTTTGTCGCGCGCTGGCTCGCGCCGGTGCGCGGCGCGTTTCGGCGCGTCGCGCTGCCGGCGTTTGGCGCGGCCGGCGCCGCGCCGGCGTACCGCGTGCGCGTGGTGCAGTAAAGTGTGTGTGTGTGCGCCTCAGAGAAGCGGCGTGCGTTCCAAACGCCAGGCGGCCGACGCCACGGGGTGCACAATGAGCTCGTCGCTGCGTCGCTGCAGCTCGCGACGCGCCGTCTCGTTCGAGGCCAAGCTCGGCGCGCCGACCACCGACGCCGTGGTCGCGGCGCTCGACGCGCGCCGCGTGCCCGAGGACGCGCTCACGGCCGCCGACTGGCCGCTGCTGTCGGCGCGGCTCGGCGTGCCGGCCGAGGCGTGTGCGCGCCGCACGCCGCTGCACGCGCTGTGCGCCGCGGCAAGCGACGCTGCCGTGCGCCACGTCGTGCGCCAGCTGGCCGCCGACGCCAACGGCGGTGCGCGCAAGCGCGTCGCCGCGCTCTGGTTGGCGCGCGACGCGGCCGGCTGCACGCCGCTGCACGCGTTTGCGCTGCGCGTGCCGGCGTGCGACGCGCTGACGCGCTTTGTCGTCAAGCGCGTCGCCGAGTCGGCGCGCGACGCGCTCAGCGTCGCCGAGGCGGCCGACGACGACACGCCGGCGCACTACTTTGCAGCGGCCGGCAACGCCGAGGGCGTGCGCGCGTGCCTGCGCGCCGCGCCGCAGCTCGAGGCGGCGGTCAATGCGCGCGGCGAGACGCCGCGCGCGCTCGAGAGCGAGCACACGGCGGCCGCCAACGCGACGCTGCGCCACGAGGTAGCCGCGCTGCGCCAGACGGTGCTCGACGAGCAAGAGCTGCGGCTCTTTATGCGGCACGCCAACGACGAGATCGAGGCGCGCGACGCGCGCATCCAGCAGCTCGAGGCCGCCAACGAAAAGGCGCGCGGCCGCATTGCCGAGCTCGAGAGCACCGTCAAGGGCAAAGAGGTGGTCGAGCGCGACGCCGTCGCCAAGCGGCGCGCCGCCGAGCGCGCCATGCAGCACGCCGAGCGCACGGCGGCGGCGCGCGAGACCGAGCTCGAGGAGCGCGCCGCCGAGCTCGCCGCCGCCGAGCGCGAGCTGGCCGAGCTGCGCGGCGCCGAGCAGCGCGCCGCGGCCGCCGAGTCGGCGCTGGCGCGCGCCGAGGCGGCCGAGGCGGCGCTCGACGCCGCGCGCCACGACGCCAGCGCCGCGCGCCGCGCACTCGACGCCGAGCGCGCCGCCGCCGACGCCGGCGACATCGACGCGCAGACGCGGCTCGAGGTGGCGCAGCGCGCGCTCGAGCACGAACGCGAGCGCGTCGCCGAGCTCGAGGCGCGCGCCAGCGAGACCGACGCGGCGCGCGCCGCTGCCGAGCGCGCGCGCACCGCTCTGGCGGCCGAGCGCGAGCGCGACGCGGCGCGCGCCGCTGCGCTCGGCGACGCGCTCGCGGCCGCCGAGCGCGCGCTAGAGGCCGAGCGCGAGCGCGTCGCCGAGCTCGAGGCGGTCGAGGACGAGCTCGACGCCGCGCTCACCGAGGCGCGGCGCGACGCGGCGGCTCGCGACGCCGCGGCCGCCGACGAGGCCGAGCGGCTCGAGGAGCGCGCCGACGAGCTGGCGGCTGAGCGCGACGCCGCCGCGACGCGCGCCGCCGAGCTCGAGGAGGCGCACCGGCGCGCCATCTGCGAGCGCGCGACGCTCGACGCGCGCCGCGACAGCGAGCAGTGCCGCGCGCTCGAGACCAAGGCGGCGTCGCTCGCCGCCGAGCTCGACGCGGCGCGCGCGGCGACCGGTGCGCACAGCGCGGCGCTCGAGGCGGCGCGCACCGAGGCCGACGCGGCGCGCGCCGCAGCCGAGGCGCAGGCGGCGGCGGCCGAGGCGCGCGTCGGTGAGCTCGAGCGCGAGCTGGCCGACGCCGCCGAGGCGCGCAGCGCGCTGGCCGCGGCCGAGGCGGAGCGCGAGCGGCTGCGCACCGACGTCGGTGCGCGCGAGCAGCGCGTCGCCGAGCAGCGCGCCGCGCTCGACGACGCGCGCGCCGCAGTCGACGCCGAGCGCGCCCGCGTCGCCGAGCTCGAGGGCGCGGCGCGCGACGCCCAGCTCGCCGAGGCGGCGGCGCACGAGCAGGTGGCCGAGCTGCGCGCCGCGCTCGACGCCGAGCGCGGCGCCATCGAAAAGTCGTCGGGCGACATCGAGCGCGTGCGGCGCGAGTGCGACGCCGCGCGCGCCGAAGCGCAGGCGGCGCGCGCTGCGCAGTCGCGCGGCGCCGAGGAGCTCGAGCAGCTGCGCGGCGCGCTCGACGCCGAGCGCGCCACGGTCGAAGAGCTGCGCGCCGACCGGCGCGCGCTCGAGCGCGCCGCCGAGCGCTCGCTGGCGCTCGCCACCGCGCCGAGCGAGCCGGCGGCGGCTGCGGCGCCCGACTCGCCGGCGCTGCGCGCGCTCGCCGACAACGGCCTGTTTTTCGCCAACGTGGCGACGTGCGTGGCGCACGGCGACACCGACACGCTCGCGCTGCTGCTCGGACCCAGGCTGGCGTTCAGCGCCAACACGTGCGATTCGCGCGGCCGGTCGTACGTGCAGATTGCCGTCGAAGAGGCGGTGCGGCTCGAGCGCATGCGCGCCGCGTCGCCGACGACGTTTGCCACCAGCGAGGCGGCCGCGATTCTCGAGCGGCTGCCCGAGACGCTGCGCACGCTGCTCGCGCACGGCGGCCAGTGGACCGGCCTCGAGGCGTTTGTCGACGAAGAGCGGCACGGCGTGCCGGCCGGCGTCAGCGCCGTGCTGGCGCAGCGCGACTCGCTCTCGCCGTTTGTCACCGCGCTGCTCGCCGGCTCGCTCGCCAACATGATCACGCACGCGCCGCGCATGGGCAATCCGAATCACGTGCCGACGCAGTTTACGCGCGCCACCGACGCGCGCCTGCGCGGCAAGGACGCCACCTACACGCACATTGCGCTCGAGCTCTGGCAGCCGAGCGTCGTCGAGCAGGTCGGCCTGCTGGCCGAGCGCGACGGCATCGACTTTAACCGGCTCGACGCGCTCGGGCGCGCGCCGCTGCACGTGGTGCTGCGGCGCGCCGCCGACGCCAAGCCGGCCTCGGACGACGAGCAGCGGTGCGTCGAGCTCGTCGAACTGCTGCTCGCGTACGGCGCCGACCCGACGTGCGTGTGCTACGAGCCGGCCATTGTGCTCTTCTGGGCCAAGCGCGCCACCGAGCTCGCCGACGGCAGCAACACGACGCTGGCCGTGGCGGCGGCGGCAGCGCGCGAGATGCGCGCCGCAAAGCGCGTCACCGTCAGCCTGCGCTCGGCGCTGAGTCGCGAGGCGCGCGCCGAGGCCGACTCGAAGCGCGACCAGCGGCTGGCGGCGGCGGCGCGCCAGTACTGCACGCCGGCCGCCATGGCGCAGCTGACCGCCAACGAGCGGCTGCGCACGCTGACGGCGCAGCTGCGCTTCCGGCGCGTCTCGGACGAGCGGCTGGCCGGCGCGGTGCGCGACCGCGCGCTCATGCACGCGTCGCTGGTGCGCGCCTACCGCGCCGGCCAGCTGGCGGGCCGCGGCGCGCTCGTCAGCATTTTCGAAGCCGTGCAGCACGTGCTGCACCACTTTAATCCGCACGCGCCGCGCGACGGCGCGATCGCCGCCAGCGCCACGCAGCGCGTGGCCGACGAGCGCGAGCGCAACATTGTGTCGGTGGTGCTCATGCGGCACGGCGACGGCAGCCGCAGCAGCACGCCGCGCGCGCAACGCGAGCCGCCGCCGCCCGCAGTCGTCGTGTCGCAGCCAGCCGCCGCCACCGTCGTCGCCGACGACGTCGGCGCAGTGCCGGCGCTGACGCGACCGCCGCCGCTGGCGCGCAGAGCTACGGTGCGCTCGGGCATCAAGAACGGCACGCTGCGCGTCGCGGCGCACGTCACGCCGAGCGAGCTGGCGCGCTTCCGCGTCACGCTCGAGCGCGAGCGCGCCGAGTGCGCCAAGGGCACCGACGTGCACCTGCTCGTCGAGACGCTGCTCAAGTCGGTCGAGGTACTGGCCGACCGCCACTACGACGTCGACGACCGCATCTACCGCTCGGCGACGGCGCGCTTCGACGCCGCAGTGCGGCGCGCGCTGCGCGCGCTGGTCGGCGACGAGGGCAATCCGCAGGCGCTCGGCTACGTGCTCGGCCGCGCCGACGGTCTGTTTGGCGAGCACGCGACGCTCGAAGCGCCGCTCGACGACGGCCTGACGTGCGTGCAGCTGGCGGTGGCGCGCGGCTACGTCGCCAAAGTCGAGTGGGCGCTGCGGCGCGACGAGCGCGTGCTGGCGCAGCGCACGCGCGACGGCGCATCGATCGGCGCGCTGGCGGTGCAGCACAAGCAGCCGCTCGTGCTCGTCGCCATCGACTACCACGTGGCGTGTCGCGAGCGCGCCGCGCTCGAGGCGGCGGCGGCCGACGAAAACACCGGCGTCGACGAGACCGAGCGCCGGCTGCGCTCAGCGTCGGGTCGGTCGGCGGCGGCCAGCGACGACGGCTCGGCGACGACGACGCCGAGCGCGAGCGAGACAGCGGCGGCGGCGGCGCTGCCGCTCGCGTCGCTGACGGCCGAAAACTGCGCCGCCGACCACCGGCGCGACTATGGCATGAAGACGGCGTCGGGCGCCACCGTGCTGCACCTCTGTGTGCACCAGTGCCGCGACGACCTGCTCGCGTTCTGCCTCGCGTCGGTCGGCTTTCACCGCGACACCGAGTGTCGCGGCGACACGCCGCTCGCCGTCGCCGAGCGCCGGCTCGGCAGCGAGGCGGGCGGCACGCTGAGCGACGCCGAGCGCACGTCGCTGCGCCGCTGCGCCGCGCTGCTCCGGAACGAGACGCTGGCGCCGGCGGTTGCGCACGCAGCGCACACGGCGACGCGCGAACGGCGCGCCAACTCGAGCGCCGCCGGGCACGTGCCGAACATTGCCATGTTTCCGGTCAGCGACAGCGACAGCGAGAGCTACAGCGGCGCGTCGACGACCGACACGCCGCGGCGGCGGCATCGGCACCGCAGCCGACGGCATCGGACGCACAAGCCGTCGGGCGAGCGCAGCGAGTCGCGCCGGCGGCGGCACCACAGCCGGCGCAAGTGAACCGCGCGTTTACTCAGCACGCGCAGCGGCCCGCCGCCATTGCGGCCTTTTTGCGCGCCGCGTGCTGCTCGCGCAGTCGCACGCGCGTGCGGTCGCGCGCCGCGCGCCGCTCGGCGGCCAGTTCGCGCACAATGCTGTCCCGCTTGCGCTGCTCAGAGGCGGCGGCGTCGCCGCGCGGCGTGTACGCGACGGCGCGCGCCTCGGACGCGACGTCGTGTGTGCGCGACGCGACGCGGTCGAGCACGACGCGCTCGACGACTTTGGCGAGCAGCGGACGCGCGCCGTCGAGCGTCTGGCGCTTGAGCGAGAGAAACTCGAGCGGCAGCTGCGGCGGCGCGCCGAGCCGCGCGCACAGCGCGTCGCGCAGCGCGTCGCACGCGCGCGTCCTGGCCGCCTCGTCGTCGGGCAGCAGGTCGGTCTTGTTGCCGACAAAGAGCGCGACGGCGCGGTCGTTGAGCTCTGACAGGCGCTTGTAGCGCGCGACTGCCGCGACCAGCGTCTGTTGGTCGGTGGCGTCGAAGAAGATGAGCGCGCCGTCAGACTGGCGAAAGTACTGGTTGACGAGCACGGCAAAGCGCTCCTCGCCCGCCGTATCGATCAGCTCGGTCGGCACGGTCACGGTGTTGCGCGCCACCTGCACGTCGTGCCGCTGGTAGTCGCCGACGCCAATCGTGGCCTGCGTCCTGTCGACAAACTGGCCGTGCATCATGACGCGGCAGTAGGTCGTCTTGCCCACGGCCGGCGCGCCGAGCATCACAATGCGCACCGACGGCGGACCGTCGTCGTCCGACGACGACTCGTTGCCGTCGGCCATTGTGCGCGCGCGCTCTGGGACTACACAGTGCGCGCACCACGGCAACGCTATGTACGCGCGGTCGAGCGTCTGGCCGCCGATGCGTACATAGCGACGCGAGCGACGCGCACCGCGCATCGGCGGCGCAAATGCCGCTCGGCCTGCTGCGCGAGGTGGCGCTGTTCACCGTGACGCAGTGCGCCGCGCCCGACTCGGCGCAGACCACGCTGCTCGCGACGACGCGCTACGTCGGGCCGCTGCTCACGCTGCTCATGTACGTCGTCGGTCTGCGCTACAAAGAGCTCTACTTGCTGCTGTTCGGTCTCGGCCTGTCGCTCGACGGCTACACCAACGTGGCGTGGCGCTACGTGCTGCGCGACGACGCGCGCGTCGTCGCCACGTGCGGCGACGCCTACGTGCCGTTTGCGTCGCCGTCGTACCAGGCGCAGCACACGGCGTTTTTCGTCACGTTTGCGCTCACCTACATCGGCCTGTACCGGCCGCGTGCCAAGTTGTGGCACTTTCTGCTGCTCGCCGTCTTTGCGCTCGCCGTTTTCTACGCCGACCGCGAGCTCAACTATCACACCGAGCGCGCGCTGCTGGCCGGCGCCTACATTGGCGCGCTCAACGCCGTTGTGTGGCAGGTCAGTGCGCCGGGGCGGGTCAGGCGGCGCCGGCTGACAGACGCGCGCGCGCACCCAGCTCCTTGTGCGCTTTGCGCTCTATCCGGCGTTTCCGTTTGTCATGTCGACGCGGCTGGCGCGCTACCTCGCCTACACCGATTCGCTGTGCGGCGCGCCGCAGCGCGACCCGGCTCATGTGCGCCGGGTCGCCGAGTTTCGCGCCGCAGTGCCGCGCACCTCGAGCGGCATGGTGTCGGCCGCCGCCGCCGAGCGGTTTGTGGCGAGCGGCGCGTGGTAGCCGCCGAGCAGCGCGCGCCCGTGCTCCCGTAGAGAGACGCACACGGCCCGACGCGGCGCGCGCACTTTGGCGCACCGCGTTTGGCCAGTAAAGAGCGCCGCGGGTCGGTGCGCACTTGGCACAGAGCGCGTTTTTGAATCATGGCCGACAGCCACCGCGTCGCCGACGAGCTGGCGGCGGTCGGTGCCGAGCCCGGCACGCTGTGCGCACTGCTGAGCGGCGCCGATCTCGCGGCGGCCGAGAACATTGTCGGCGTGCCGCGCCACCCCGTCGTCGTTGCGGCCGGCGAGCTGTGCGCGCGGCTCGCGGCCGCCGACGTGCCGCGGTGCGCCGGCTGCGGCGCCGAGATGTCGCGCGTCGGCGCCGCGGCCGTGTGGCACGGCACGCGCCTTCTCTGCGCGCTGCACTGCGCGGCGCACGTGCCGTGTCGCGCCGCCGCGTTCGACGGTCTCGACTCTGTCATTTTCCTGCTCAACCGCACGCCTCTGTCGCCGCCCAAGCGGCGCTGGACGACGCCGAGCGCGGTGCTGGTGCCGCACGCCGCCTACGTTGCCGCGCTGCGCAATCGCACGTGCGGCGCGTCGACGCGCTGGGCGCTTGTGTTGGCGCACAGCGCGCTGCAGTGTGTCGCGACCTATTTTCCAGAGCGCGCGTTTGCGGACCGGGCGTTTGACGCGCTGCCGGCCGACGCGCGTCGCTGTGTGCGGCCCGACTGCGGCGCGTCGCTGACGCGCTACAGCGCCGGTCGCGTCATGTCGGCGCTGCGACGCGACGGGCGCGTCTGGCAAGTGCAGATCTACGTGCACTGCGCCGCGGCCGCCGAGTGTCGCGCCGCGGCACTCGACGCGCAGTGCCGCGCGGCGCCCGAGACGTGCGGCACCGTCGAGTACTCGCTGGCTGTGTGCGACGCGTGCGGCCGAATGAGCCGCAAGCCGACGCGCTGTGTGCGCTGCGGCGTCGCCGCCTTTTGCGACGCCAAGTGCGAGCGCGCGCACGCCAAGTACCACGTCGACCAGTGCGCGCACTCTCTGCTCGCCGTCGACGACGCGGCGCGACGGGCGCGCGCGATGCGATGCGACGCGCAGTCGGGCGCGTCGAGAGTGAAACCGATGCGCTGAGCCACGACTTTCCACCATTGCGCAACTATGTGCACCATCGATTCCTCTCACTTTGAGGGCATCGCGGATGCCTCTCGCTTTCCAAAGTACGCCTGCGTCAAGTTTGTCGATGACGCGAAACGGCAGTACGGCGACGACGAGCTATGGGGCGACCTGCTCGACCAAATCTTGAAGCAAGACGCGACGATTGTCATTATTGGGCAGGAAGACTGCGGCATTTACACGGGCCTGTGGCACGACGAGCGCGACGGAGAACTGACGCTTTGTGTCCTGCGGCCGTCGTGGTTGCGCGACGCCGAGACGAATGCGTCGCTCGGCGCTGCAGTCAAGGCCAAGGAGGCTGAGACGTGCGTCGCCGAGGCCGAGGAGGCTGGGACACACACCGCCGAGGTCGAGTCCGAGGCGATTGAGACACGCGCCCGGCGCGGGAAAAAGCGGCGCAAGATGACTGTGGCGGAGCGGCTCGAGCGCATCGAAAAGGAACTGGGCCTCGACTGAACAGGCCCGCGGTTCACGTGCGCGCGATGCGATGCGATGTGCGGCGCGCGGTCGGCCAAGCGGCGCGCGGCGCGCCGCACCAGTCAAGTGCGCGAGCGCGATAATGAACACTCTGGAGTATTTGCAAAATGCGGCGCTGGCGTCGGGCGCCGACGGCGCCAGCTGGGCGCTGGTGGCGACGCACGACGGTCTGGTGCGGCTGCGTGTCGCGCAGCTCGGCGCGCTCGACGGCACGCTGGCGTGCGCGGCGTGCGCCAAAGCGCCAGGCGAGCGCGCCGCACTGCTGCGCATCACCACCGAGCCGTACCGCGACGCCCGGCCGCCGACGCCGCTGCTGGCGCGCACCGACGCCGGCGTGCCGTCTGGCGTGTCGCGCGCCGGCGCGCCGCCGCGGCCGTACGTGCTGGCGCCCGTGTGCGCCGCCTCAGCGTGCTGCGGCATGGCGCACCGGCATCTGTGCGCGCTGGCGCACTGCCTGTACCCGGCGGCGCGCGACGCGATGCCGGTGCCGCCGCCGCGCGACTGCACGCTGCTCGCGTCGCACGAGGCGCTGTGGGCCGTCGACGACCAGTGCCGCAAGGGCGGCGGCGCGCTCGAGTGGCTGCTCGCGCACCCGCACACGCGCTGGCACCCGCAGCCAATGTCGGTGCTCGTGTACGAGGAGTGTGCCGCCGAGCACCGGCGGTGCGCGGCGCGCGACTGCGGCGCGCCGCTCGACGGCGCCAAGCGCGCGTCGGCGTCGGCGGTGCTCGACTGGCCGCGCGGCACGTGGTGGCTGACGGCGCCGGTCTGCTACAAGTCGGTTGCGTGCGCGCGGCGCGTGCAGGCCGATCTGCAAGCCGTCGTAGAGAGCGTGCGATAGTGGCGTAAAACGATTTACTGCTTGCGCCAGATTATGCGCTTGTGCGCGACACGCGTGCGGTTGGTGCACGCAACGCAGCACGGGGCGTCGGGGTCGCGCGAGTCGTCGATGTTCCGGCCGCAGCCAATCGTTGCTCCGTCGACGACCACGAATCCCTGCTCGTTGATGAAGCGCCACACCGGCCCAGACTCGTCGGCGACCTGCAATCGCATCGATGTGACGCCGGTGCGGTTGACGGTGCGCGCGCGCTCCTTAAAGTCGGCAATCAGCTGCGCGTCGGTCGAACCGCGCGCATTGGGATTGGCTGCGCGCAGCTCGTGCACAAAGTCGGCCATGGTTTGCGCACGCCAAGAGTGTGATGCAACTGTGCGCTGTGCGCGTGCACGTACGAATTTGTGCAGCGAGCCCGCTCTCTGTGCAAGGCGGTGCGATGCAAGCACTGATCGATTTTGAGAGCGCGGCGGTCGCTGGCGCGTCCGGGCGCATTGACGTCGACGTTGTCGCCGTCCAGGGCACGATTGCGGCCGGCAAAACGACGCTGATTGAGCGCGCGCGCACCGACCCGCGGCGCGTGGCGCGCGAGCTCGCGCTCGACGCCGACTACACCGACGCCGTGGTGCTGCCCGAGCCGCTGCACCTGTGGCGCGCCGCCGACAACGACGTGCTCGCCGCCATGTACGCCGACGTGCGCGCGCACGGCCTGCGCGCGCAAAAGCACATGGCGCGCACACGCCTCGAGTACCTGGCGGCCGAGATTGGCGCGCTGGTGCCGCCGACGGGCAGCGCGCGCCTGCTCGTTGTCGTCGAGCGCTCGCCGCGCGCCGACCGCTCCGTGTTTGCGGCCAACATGCACGACGCGGGCCTGATCGACGATCTCGGCTGGCTCGAGTACTGCGAGGCGCACGAGCGCGCGCTCGCCGTGTTCCGCGAGCGCCTGCGACAGTGCGCCGCCGGTCGCGCGCTGAGCGTGTGCACGCGAGCCACCGCCGTCCTGTACGTCGGTGTCGACGAGGCGCTGCGGCGCATCCGCGCGCGCGGCCGGCGCTGCGAGATCGACGGCGTCGCGCGCGAGACGCTCGCCGCCATTCACGCGGCGCACCGGCGCGTGTTTGCCGCGGCGCGCTGGCTCAACACCGAGCGCGCGTCGGCGCCGGGCTGCGCGAGCGCGCCGCTGCTGCCGCCGCCGTGCGCCAATGTGCCGGCGTGAAGCCGAGTGAATTTGGCGATGCGATGCGATGCGACGGCGCCTCCTCAACCCAAAACCCACCGGCGCACCAATGACTGCAATTGCCAACTTTCCTCTGAGCGCGTGCGTCGACGCGCTGCCGTCGCCGCGCGCCACCGCGATCGCGGTTCTGACGCGCCGCAACGTGTCCGCATGGCACGCCGACGAGGCCACCGACTATGCGTTTTTTGCGGCGCGCGACGCCCGACGCCTGGCGTGTCGCGACTTGCCCGTCGGGCTCGAGTGCTGCGCGTGCGGCGCGACGGCGCGCCGCGCGCTGCTCGTAGACTGGCTCGTGCTGCACGACGCCCCGCGGCGCAACGGGCGCGGCTACGCCCGCGAGCACGCGCTCGCCTTTTGCCATTGTGTCGGCTGCCGCGACGCGGCGCACTTTGCCGCCGCCGGCATTGCCAAGAGCCTCTTTGTGCTGGACAAGCCGCCGATGGACGTGCGCGCGCTGGCGCTGCACGTGAGCTACGAGGCGCTGTGTGCGGCGCGGCACAAAGACACCGTGCGGTTCGACTATCTCCGCGTGCTGCACATGCACGCGTACGCCGTCAGCTCGCCAGAGCTGTTGCAGCGCGACATCGACTGGCGCGACTTGCGCACAGAGCACCGCCGCTGTGCGTCGCCGCGCTGTGCGGCAGCACAGCGGCGCAGTGGCGCGCGACACTCGCTTCAGATTCACATGTTTACGCTGGTGTACGGCGTGCACGGCGAGACGCTCATATGCACCATGGTCGGCTGTCCTGACAGCGAGCAGTGTCTGATGGACGTGCGCGACGAGGTGATTGCGGGCATTGCGCGCTACCACGCGCCCGAAGACTGCCGCGTGCAGGAGATACCGATCCTGGGCGCCAAGCCGACCAACGTCGCCCGCACGTGCGAAGCGTGCGGCGCGGCCGCCGCGCAGCGCTGCGCCGGCTGCCTTGCCGTGCGCTACTGCTCGGCGCCGTGTCAGCGTACCGACTGGCGCGCGCACAAGGTGCGCTGCCGCGCCATCCAGCAAGCGGTGGCGCGCGAAGAGGCCATTGCGCGCGAATGAATGCCGCTCGGCACACCGATGCGATGGACGCCGCGGTGGCGCGCAACTGGTCGACGCACAAGCTGGCCTGCCGCACGCTGCGGCGGATGCTGGCGAGTGAAGAGCGCTAGCGCGCGTGTTTACTGCAACGTGCCGAGCAGCGCCGCAGTGTCGTCGACCGGCGCGTCGAGCAGCACCGGCACCGGGTTGCCGAGCAGGACGGCGCGGCCGCCGGTGTTGCGCGCCGCGGCCACCATCTGCGCCGCGCTCGTGTCTGCGCCGCTGGCCGGCAGCGCGAGCTGCTGCACGGTCCAGAACGCCGTCGCGCGAGCGTCGCCGGCGCGTGGCTTGGCGTCGCGTTTCTCGGGCGACGGGAACTGCAGCTCGTGCAGCACGATGAGCTGGCCACCGCCGGCGGTGGCGTCGCGCAGCTCGGCGGCAAACGCCGCCGCGCCGGCGCCGGCTGCGGCGCTGCGCACCGCGACGCCGCTGATCTCGATTGCGGCCGAGCGCATGCCCGAGCCGCCGGTCGGCAGGTCGGCGGTGCGCACGCGCAGCACCGTGCGACCGACGAGCGGCGCGCCGATCAGCGGCACGAGCGGGTGCCGCTGTGCCTGGGTGTTGAGCGTTGCCGCCGGCCGCGCTTGTTCGTAGAGCTGCGCGGCGTCGGTCGGCGGCTTGAGCTGGAAAAGGCAGTCGAGCGCGTCGTGCAGCGGCACGTAGCGCTGCACCGCGGCCGCCGGCACCGCTTTGCCAAACTGCGCGAGGTCGGCGCGCGCGCGCTCGGCCGCGCGGCTGACCGCGGCCGGCACGTTGTCGCTGCCGGCCGCGTCGATCGCGTCAATGTAGCACTGGATCACGCGGCGCGGATTGGGCTTGGCGCCCGAGCCAAACGTGTCGGCGAGCGCCGCAAACACAGCGGCGGGCCACGGCTCGTAGGCGCCACCGTCGGCCGGCGCCGCGCCGCGCAGTTCGCGCTCGACGCTCTGCTTGGTGTTCTTGGCCGCGTACGCCGCCGCGAGACTGGCCGGCGGCCGCCAGACGCGCCGGCGCGCCACCTCGGCGCGCACCAGCAGCGCGAGCAGCTGGCGCTGACCGTCGTCGAGCCGCTCGATCGTCGGCGAATTGAGCTGCTCGAGCGCGTCGAGGACGCTGGTCACTTGCTCGTCGCTGAAGCGGAAGCGCGCGTCGTCGGCGGCGTCGAGCGCGCGGTCAAACACAATGCGCGCCGCGCGGATCACCGGCTCGGCGCGCACATAGAACTCGGTCGCGTCCATGCCGAGCGTCTGGACGGTCTCGTAGCGCAGCAGGCTCACCGAGCGCGCGACGTTGCGCAGACCGCCGCGCAGCGTGACGGACGGCGCGCCGTCGCCGAGCAGCAGGAGCGTGGCGCGCGTCTCGACCAGCGCGCGCCACGCGCCAACATCGACTGGCTGCGCCGTGGCGCCGGCGGTTGTCGGCGCCGCGGCCGCGTCGGCGACGTCATCGTCGGCATCGATGGCAATGGCGTCGTCGTCGTCGTCGTCGTCGTCGTCGTCGTCGTCGTCGGCCGACGCCGTCAGGTCGACGACGCTGGCACGCTGCTCGTTGCGCTCGAGCAGTCGCTGACCGTCAATCTGCAAATCGGGCTCGAGCAGGTGCGCGGCGTCGTCGAGCAGCCGCAGCGTCTTCTCGACGGCATCTTGCGCAAAGCTGCGCACCAGCCGGGCCGCTTTGCCGCGCTCGCGCAGCTCGATCTGCACCAGCGCGCCAACGAGCGCGGCGCGCGGCATGTGCAGCCACGGCACGTCGTCGAGCGCGAGCCGCTGCGCCTTGTCGGCGAGCAAGTCGGCGTACGCGACGCGCTTGAGCGCGACGAGTGCGCCAAACTTTGCGCGCCCGCCGACGAGCGAGGCCAGCTGCGCGCTCAGCGTCGACTCGAGCGCGTCGCGCCGCAGCGTGACGCCCTCGGCGCGCGTCTCGTCGAGCAGCGCGTCGCGCAGCGCGTCGGTGTAGCGCACGATGTAGTCGCTGAGGCCGAGCACGCGCACGCCGGCCGGCGGCGGCGCGTCGGCCTTTTCTTCGACGACCCCGACGCCAAAGCCGTCGCCTTTTGCGCGCACGACAAAGTAGCGCTTCCGGCCCTTGGCCGGCAGCTTTTTGCCGCCAAAGTAGAGCACAAAGAGCTGTGCGCGGTAGTAGGCGTCGGCCAGCGTGCGCTTGGCGGCGTCGGCACGCGTGCGCGCGTACTGCGGATAGACGAGCGCCGGATCGCTGATCGACGCGTCGCCGCGGTTGTCGAGGTCGATGTCGGTGCGCGACGCCGTGTCGGCGCCGAGCACCGCGAGCGCGAGCAGGCGCAGGTCGACGGGCCGCATTTCGCGCAGCACCGGCGCGCCGAGCCGGCGCTCGGCGCCGACGCCGACGTGCGCCGGCATCGGCGCGCCGCGCTGGCCAAACAGCATGTACAGGTGCGCCCAGAGCCGCGTCAGCGGCTCGGGCAGGCGCGCCACGTCGCGCGTCAGCGTCGCCGCGGCGGCGTCGTCGAGCTGCGTGCTGCCGTACAGCGTGTCGATGCGCATCGCGTCCTCGCTTTGCGCCGCCGCGTGCACGGCGAGCAGCCGCGCCGCCAGCGCCGCCAGCACAATGTCGTCGCCCGTCGGCGCGGCGCGGTGCGCGCCGTCGCTAAACGCCACGTGCTCGGGCCGCAGCGGTCCGAGTGCCTGTTTGCGCGCGAAAAACGGCGCGATCCGGTGCGCCGTTGTCTGCGTCTTGTCGTCGCGCAGCGCGGCGTACTGTGCCGTGACCGACGTGGCGCGCTCGGCCGCCTCGCTCGGCAGCGGCAGCTCGCCGGCGAGCGCGTAGCGCCGGACCAGCTCGTCGATGCGCAGCGCGGGCGGCGCGTCGCTGCGGTGCGCCAGCGCGTACGGCGCGCTCGGCCGTGCCACGGGCGCAGCGGCGGCGGCCAGCGCGTGGCGCGCGCGCTCGATGGCGGCCGGCAGCAGCAGGCGCACGTAGAGGACCGGCACGCTGCGCTCGCGCTTGATGGCGCCAATGCGCTCGAAGAGCGTGGTCGAGCCGACCGCCGCCAGCATGCGGCGCGCCAGCGCGCGCCGGCGCACGCGCTCGAGATCGGCGAGCACCAGCGGCAGAGCGGCGACGTCAAAGTCGGCGAGCTCGACGCCGCCGACGCGCGTCGTCTTGTCCGCGCTGTCGATGAGCTGCACGAGCGCCGCGTCGCGCACCGACGAGCTCTGCACACGCTCGTCGGCGGCCAGATTGAGGTCGCGCAGCGCGCGGCGGCGCAGCTCGAGCCGCTCGTCGACCAGGCTGCGCTGCGTCGTCGTCAGCAGCGCGCGCAGCAGCCGGCGCACGACCGCGCCGTCAAACGGCCGACGGTCTTCGCACTTGACCGCCGAGCGGCTGGCCGGCACGCCGGCGACGCCGGCCAGCCGCTCGCGGCCGTCGCGCAAAAACGACACGAGCGCTTCGTCGCTGCCCGCGTCGTCGATCAGTGCGCGCGCGCGCGCACTGAGCTCGTTGGCGGCGCTTGCCAGCCGCTGCGCCGCGCGCACGCCGCGCGCCGCCAGCGGCTTGACTGACATGAGCGGGACGTCGTGGCGCGCGCTGTCGGCGCGCTCGTCAGCGACGTCGGTGCCGGCCGTGGCGCCGACGGCGGCATCGCCGCGCAGCTCGGCGACTCGGGCGGCGACGCGCCGCTGCTGCGGCATGCTGAGCTCGACGCCGAGCGCCGCGTCGAGCGCGGCGTCGACTTGCACCAGGCCGTCGACGAGCGCGACGTCGTCCAGCTCGTCGCGCGTAAACTCGGCGCCGGCCACACTGCCGCCGCCGCCGCCGCCGCCGCCGCTCCAGAAGCGGTCGACGAGCGGCTGGGCGCGCGGGTCGAGCGCCAGCGGCGCCTGCCGGTCGTCGTCGGCCAGCGGCGCAATGAGCGCCACGCGCCGCCCCGCCTCGAGCGCGTCGACGAGCGCGAGCAGCTCGCGCTGCACACTGTCCACAAACGCGTCGGTGTCGCGCGCCAGCGTGCCGAGCTCGAGCCAGAGCGTGCGGCCGATCTGCGTGTGCTCGACGTCGCGCTCGATGGCGGCGAGCAGCGCGCGCACTTCGAGGCCGCCGCGGCGGCGAAAGTCGTCGCTCGACTCGCCGCGCGGCCCGTCGTCGAGCTCGCTGTCGTCGTCCGACACCGACTCGCTCTCGCCCTCGTCGTCGCGCGGATTGGCGGCGCGCAGTTCGTCGCGCAGCGCCGAGCGCAGCGCGGTGTGCAGCGTCTGGTGCGTGTCGTCGTACGACGCGGCGCTCGGCAGCGGCAGGCGCAGCGCCGAGCTGAACGGCGCGCGCAGCAGGCCGCGGCGCTTCCAGCGCAGCGCGACGGCGAGCGTGTACCACGCCTGCTGCAGCTGCGAGCGCAGCGCGCTGCGCACCGGATCGCTCGCGCGCTCCAGCGCCGCCAGGCCGTGGTACGGCAGCGTGACGAGCGCCGACGGCTCGGAGCGCGCCGCGGGCACCGCGAGAATGCGCGCGCCGTCGCGCTCGGTCAGCAGCGCGACGGCGCGCGCGATAAACGTGTCGCGGTCGCCGTCGGCGTCGCTCCAGTCGACGAGGTCGTCGGTGCCGGCCACGGCGCGCCGCAGCGCGCCGTCGAGCGCGTCGAGCGCAGCGCGGTACTCGGCCAGGTCGAGCAGCGTGGGACTGGCGGCGCGCACCGCCGGCAGCTCGGCATAGCGGGTCAGGAACGCGCGCGCCGCCGCCTGCACGTCGTCGGGCGTCGTCGGACGCTCGAGCGCCAGCTGGAGCACGAGCGCGGTGACGTGCGGCGGCGCGGCGTAGTAAAACGCCACGTGCGCGCTCGCCTCGGCCGCCGCTTGTTCGCGAGCGGCGGCCGCCTCGGCTGCCGCGGCGGCCGCCTTGTCCCGGGCGCGTGCCGCGGAGCGCTCGCGCGCGCCGCCGCCGCGCATCGCGGCCGACGCGGCCTCGGCGGCAGCGGCAGCCGCCGAGGCGGCGCGCTCCTGGCTCTGCTCGGCGTACGCTTGCCACGGGACGCGCGGCTGCGACGAGACGCGCACGCGGCCGCCGCCGAGTGCGAGCGAGCTGCGCAGCAGCTGCAGCGTGCGCGGCTGGTTGACGAGCACTTCGCCGTCGACGCGCTCGTAGACGGCGAGCGGCGCGACGTCGGTCGCCGGCTCGAGGCGAAAGCTGGCCGGCACCGGCGGCACTTGGTCGTATGCGAGCTGCGCGTACGCCGCCCACTGCTCTTGGCCGTAGAGCGCCGCCGCGTTGGCGAGCACGCGCTCGGGCACGTGTGTGTTGGTCTGGCGCTCGCCGCGCTGCTCGCGCAGCGCGACGTACGCCGCCTCGCGCTGCGCGAGCTGCACCGTGTCGAGCTTGCCAAAGTTGTTGAACGCGCGGTCGAAGAGCGCGACGGCACGCCGGCGCACCGGTCGCGAGTCTTCGTCGGCGGCGCCGCTCGGCGGCAGCACATAGACGAGCTTGAGTCGGTTGCGCGACGCGGCATCGTCGTCGTCGTCGCCGCCGCTGCCCAGCGCGGCAAACGCGGCCTCGGCCAGCGCGCGGTCGGCGCGCACGTCGCCGCGCACGGCGTCGTACAGGCGCTGCAGGCGCTCGCCTGCGCCGGCGGCAGTCTGCACCGCCTGTTCGATCTGCGCGCGCTGCTCGGGCATGCGCTGCGCGTAGGCGGCCGCCAGTTCGAGCGCGGCGCCGGGCGTGTCGGCCAGCAGTGCGTCGAGCTGGCTCGCGTAGCCGCTCGCCAGAGGATAGTAGTGGGCCGACGGCGGGCGCACTGCGTCGCACTCGAGCGGCGCGGTGCGAAACATGTCGTTGTAGGCGCGCGGGCGGCGCGCGTCGGTCGCGTAGACGTGCGCGTACGCGACGCGGTCGAACGGCGGCACGGCGTCGGTCGCGCCGCGCGCCGCGCCCAGTGCGGCGGCGTAGCGCGCGCACTCGGGCGGCAGCACGCGCACGACGAGCACGGCGGGCAGCGCATCGAGCGCCACGTCGGCGCTCGCCACCTGGCGCGCGGTGGCGAGCGCCGCCTTGAGCTCGGCCTGCGCCTTTACGGCACCCAGCGGCAGATCGACGTCGTCGTCGTCGTTGTCGTCGTCGTCGTCGCCGAGCGCCGCCAGCGACTCTGCGCTGGCGGCGGCCAGCTCGGCGGCCGCGTCGGGCGGCAGCTTGGCCAGAAAGTTGGCGCGTCGCCGGTCGACCACGGCGCGGGCCGCGCGCACGGCCGCGCGCTTGCGCTGGTTGACAAGGCGCACGTTGCCGGTCAGAAACTCGCGCTCGGCGACGACGCGCTGCTTGACCAGCTCGAGCGCCAGCTGCAGCGTCTCGTGCGCCTCGTCGTCAAAGCGCGCGTCGTCGATGTGCGGCACTTCCTTGGCAAAGAGCGCCAGCTCGAAGATGTCGCGCCACACGTCGGCGCGCCGCCACGCCGCGTCGTCCTGCGCAAAGCCGCGCGCCACGCGCTGGCGTGCATCGGCCGACGACCAGCCGATCGGGCGGGCCACGACCGGCACAATGAACGGCGAGCCGAGCAGCCCGGGCGCGTCTGGCGTGATCGTCTGGCCGCCGCCGAGGCCCGCCGTCGCATAGCCCTCTTCTTCGATCGAGCGCTCTTCGTCCGATTCGAGACCAATGCCGTCGTCGGCGTCCTGCGGCTCGCCGGGCAGGTAGTCGGCACGGCGCAGCCCGGGCTCGTCTTTCTCGCTCTCCTCGTCCGACTCGCTTGCGTCGCCGCGCTTGCGCTTCTCCTGCGCACCGGTGGCGACGACGCCCTGCATGCCGTCGTCGTCGTCCTCGCTGTCCGATTCGATGACACGCACCAGACGGCGAATCGGGCGAGCGGGCGGCGCCTCTGGCTCTGGCGTCGCTTCGCGCGCCAGACGCGCGTTGCGCAGCTGCTGCAGCGCGGCGGCGCGTCCAGTCAGGTCCTCCTCGCGCGCCCGGCCAGTACGCACGCGCTCGAGCGCCTCCTGTCCGGCGCGCAGCTCTGCCAGCTCGGCCTCGCGCCGGCGGCGGCGGCGGTCGGCCGCGGCGTCGGCCGCAACGTCGGTCGGTTTCGCTGCCTTTTTCTGGCGCGCAGGCCGCGCCAGCTCGTCCTGCGGCCGCAGGCGGCGCGGCTGCGTGAGCTCGACGTCGAGCCGGAGCTGGAGCGCGCGCAGCTCGGCGGCGTAGACCGGCGCCGGCAGATTGAGCTCTGAGAGTTCGCTTCTCTGGCGCGCAATGTGCTCGTCGTCGGCGGCGTCCTCCTCCGCCTCGTCGTCGCCGCCGCCGACGACAAACTCGCCGGTCGCGAGCGAGTACTCGGCCACTGGCGACTTGATGAGCAGCACGCCGTCGCGCGCCGCGTCGCCCGACACTGCGGCGCGCACAATGCCGCTGCGCTCGAGCAGCGCGTCCTCGTAGGCGACCAGCACGTTCAGACGCTTCAGCTGTCGCTTGTTCTCGTCGCCGACGCCGAGAAGCGGATCGATCTCGCCGGCGCTCGACTGGGCGCCAAACGCCCGGTCGAGCGCAAAGCGGGTCGCCGACTTTGGCTGCAGGCGCAGCTGGCCGCCAATGCGGCGCGTCTGTGTGGTGTCGGCGCGCGCCTGGTCGCGCGACGTGTCGAGCACGTCGCGCGAAAACTGCGCCGGACTGGCGCGCGCCAGCCCGATGTAGCGCCGGCGGAACGCGGCGTCGCTCAGGTCGCGCAGGTGCAGCGCCTGTGTGCAGAGGCGCGGCACGCCGCCGCCCACCGCCTCGAGCGTCTCAATCAGCTCGCCGTACTCGGCCTCGTCGTCGTCGAGCAGTCGGCAGGTGCGTCTGTTGATCTCCGCGGACGTGCGCACGCGTTCAACGACGGCGCGCGCCTCGGCGGTGCGTGCGGCGAGCCGCGCGTCGAGCAGCGCGCGGACGGGCGGCGTCGCCTCGTAGCGACCGGCGTTGAACGCAAACGCGTGCTGGTAGCGCGCCGCGGCGCACAGCTGCTCGTCGCTCGGGTCGTCGCTGTCCGGGTCGCGGACGCGCGTGGCGTTGCGCTCAAACGTCGGCGTGTCGGTGTAGCCGTACTCGTCGCCCGCCTCGTAGGCCGTGTCCGAGTCGAAGAGCAGCGGCGTCGCCGCTTCGAGCGTCAGCAGCGCGTCGTCGTCGACGAGCGTGCCGGCCGGCTGCGGATTGCCGCCGGCGCCGCGCGGCACCGGCGGCGGCGCCGACGGCGCGTCGGCGACCGACAGCCGGTCGCCGTCGGCCGCGAGCGCCGCGGTCGCGTACGCGAGGCGCGCCGTGCGCCGCGCCGCCACCTCGTCGTTGACGGCCAGCGTCGCGTCGACCACGCTCTGGAAAAGCGGCACGCGCATCGAGTCTTGTTCGGCGACGAGCTGCTGCAGGCGCGCAATGTCGGTCGACGGCTCGCTGACGGTGCGCAGGCGGCCGTCGTGCCGGTCGGCGACAACGCGCACCTCGCTGGCGTCGCTGTCGGCGTCTTGCGACGCGTCGAGGGCAAACATGGCCCCGTGCGGTCGTGTGTGTCCCGGTGTGCGCTCGTGCCGCCGTCTTATGTGCACCAATATTCGCCGACTACAGAGCGCTTGTGCGCGACCGGACAGTGCACAGCACTGACCAAATGGCCGACGGCGGTGCCCAGACACGTGTCGTGTTCGGCGCGTGGCTCGACGCCGAGCGCCGCTGCCTGCGCTGCGACGAACTGTACCGCGAGCGCGACAATCTCGGCACGCACGAGTGCGCAGTGCATCCGCTCGAGCACGCGCCGCGCGGCGCCGACAACGCGTACCGCTGCTGCGGCCGCGAGGCGGGCGCCGACGGCTGCTGCCCGGCCGATCACATCGACGCGTGGTCGCGGACCACAGCACACGCTGCAGCTCGCGCCGACAGAAGCGGCGCGTCGTCGTCGTCGTTTGCTGCGCGCAATACGCTGCTATTGCCCGGCGACCGGTTTGCCATGCTCGGCGAGACGCCGAGCGACGCGCGCGCCTATGTGTGCGCGCATTCGTGGAGCGAGCACCGCGGCGCCGGCGGCGGCTACGAGGTGCAGCGCGTCGACATGCGCCGCTATCGCGCGGCGCGCAACACCGCGTGCCGTCCGCTGCCGAGTGCGCGTGTGCACTACTGAAGAGGCTGTGTGTGTGTGTGTGTGCGTGTTTACTTTTCGCCGCCGTCGGTGGCCGCGTCGGCCTCGGCCGCGGCCTCGACCGATGCGTAGGCGGCCTCGAGGTTCTTCTGTGCCGTCAGCAGGCCGTCGAGGTCGGCGCGCACCTGCGCGTTCATGTCGGCGGCAGGCGTCGCTCGTGCCAGCACGCCGCCATAGTAGCGAAACGACTCGGTGGCGTGGCCAAACAGCACGCCGTACGCCTCGTCGGTGGCCACGAGCACAATGCCGTCGGCGGCGCCGCGGCGCCGCTCTGCCGCGGCGAGCACCGCCTCTTCAAACTTGTTCGGCTCCTTGCTGGCGACCCACTTGGCCGGGTCGGCAAACTTGATCGACGCAGCGCCGTACGCCAGACAACCGTTGCGCGTGCGCACCAGCACAATGAGCGGCGCGTCGCACGCAGCGTCGTCGACGCGCTGCTGCAGCTGGTCGCGCAAATCGGTCTGCGTCAGCACTTCGCTGAGCAGCGCGTCGAAGCGCGCCTGCAGCTCGTACGCCTGCAGCCGCTGCGTAAACTGGCTAAACTTGCGCAGCTCGGCGTCGAGGTGTGCGTGTCGCTCCTTCTGCCGGCGCGCCGCGGCGCCGAGCGCGTCGAGCGCCGCCGTCTTGTCGGCCTCGGTGGCGTCGGGGCGCGCGTTGACGGCGCGCACGCGTGCGCCGGTGCGCACGCACTCGGTCTCGGCGCCAATGTCGCGCACCACGGTGTGCACGCGCACCGGCGACAGGTACGTCCACTCGCCCAGCTTCTTGATGCGCTTGGCAAACGCCTTGGGCAGCTTGGCGTCGGCCGGGCGCGCGTAGACGAGCTGCACCGCGACGACACAGCGCGCCACCAGCTGGTGCGCGCTGCGCTCGAGCGCCTCGACCACGACCACGAACACGTCGGCGCCGTGCTTGCGCGCCTCGTGCGCCGTCTGCCACGCGCCGGCCGGCGCGCGCACGCGGTCCTCGACCTTGTCTTCGCGCAGCGCACGCGGCGCGGCGTCGGTGGCACGCAGCACGGGCAGCGTCGATGCGATGACCAGCGGCTCGGCGTACTCGCCGGTCACGGTGCCGCGCTTGGCACGCTGCGTCTCAAAGTGCTCGTTGGCGAGCCGCTTGACGGCGTCGCTCACGAGCAGCGCCTCGGCGGCGTGCGTCGCATCGTGCACGCACTCGCGCAGCTGGTGCTGCTCGCGCGCCACCATGAAGCGCAGCAGCTCCTCGCTGTCGGCCTCTGCTGGCGCGGCGGGGGCGGGGGCGGGGGCGGGGGCGTCGCTCATTCTTTCTCTGTCTTTTGTGTGTGGGTGCGCTCGCGAGGCGCCTTGTAATCCTGCTCGTTCAATGGCCCGATGCAAACTACGAGAAATCGTCAAACGGATTTGCGCTGTCGTCGGCAGAGCCGGTCGCCGCCTGTCCCGGCGAGCCCTCGTCCTCGCCGTCGTCGGAAGAACGGGGCGTCTGCCGCGGTCTGTCGCTCTCGCTCGCAACAGACTCGCGCTCGCTGCCGGGCTCCGGCTTGACCTCTGGCACCACAAAAGTGACGCTCTTCTTGGGCTCGTCGTCATCAACACGTCGCGTCAGTTGCCTGAGTCCTTCTGCAATGTCTTCTGCGTCGTCGTCGTCGCCGTCGTCGTCGCCGTCGCCGTCGGCGCCGCCAAAGTCTTCGAACACGTCGGCGCTCTCGTCTTTCTCTTGCGGCGGCGGCCCGTCGCGCGTCTGCTCGAGCGTCTGCAGAAATGCCGTCTTGTACGCCGTCTGGCGAAAGTCGCGCGCCAGCGATTCGAAGCGCAGCCGCAGCCGACTGCGGGTCTCTGCGGTCTGCGGACGTCGGTATTCGGCGTTCCACGATTTGAGCTCGCGCTCCCACACCGACACGGTTCGCAGCGGCTCGGGTCGGCTGGCGGCCCAGAGGTCTGCGACACGCGCCATGCGCGCCGACGTCAGCTCGATGCCGGGTCGTAGTGCCGCGAGCTCGTAGGCGGTCTGCTGGCGCAGCAGACGCTCCAGCATGCGAAACTGGCGCCGCATGCCGTAGGTGCGCGCGTACAGCTGCGTCTCGAGCGTTTCGCCGAGCCAGAGCGACGCGTTGCGCAGCGCGTCGCTCATGCGCCGCAGCTTGCCGCGGTCCTCGAGCGGCCGCTCGACGTACGCATAGGGCGGCCGGTCGGCGCCGGGTGCGCGCGCCTCGTTGAGCGCCAGCTGGTCGCCGAGCGCGTAGAGCTGCAGCGCCGCCGGGCTCGGATAGAGCGGCCGGAGCCCGGCCGACTTGAGCGTCGCGATCGCCAGCTCGGTCTCGGCAATGCGGCCGAGGAGATCGGCCGGCCGGTCGATCGGGGTCCGCCGGCTCGAAATGGCGCTCATCGCATCGTGTGCGTCGGCGCCGGTCAAAGTTATACGCGCGACACTGCGACACACACGCCGCGCACCACGAATGACCGGTCTCGACTCGCGCCTCGGCGCCCTGCTGCCGCCCGACGTAGCCGGCGCCGACGGCGCGGTGCCGCGCGCCCTGAGCGACGCGCTCGCGGCACAGCCGCGCGTCTACGACCTGCTGCCGCGTCTCGTGCGCACTGACCAGTCGAACAACTACCGGCCGCGCACGCTCGCCGCCGACGAGCTCGACGCCGGCGAGCGCGCCGCGCTCGACGCGTTTCATGATGCGATGGCCGCGGCGGCTGCAGCGCTGACGACCGACGAGCTGCTCGCCGGCACGCGCTTCTTCTTCGAGGCGCGCCTGAGCGCGCTGAGCGGCGCCGTGGTGTGCGAGACGTTTCGCCGGCTGCGCGCGCTCGAGACGCCCGACGCGGTGCGCGCCGTGCTCGGCATGCCCGAGCGGCACGCGTTTGAAAACGCCGAGCTGGAGCGCATGACCAACACGTCGGCCGGCGAAGTGCTCGACGTCGACGCGCTCAACCGAGCGCTGCTGCGCGAGAACGAGTGCGCGGCGACCGATGCGCGCCCGCTGCGCGCCGCGCTCGACGCGTACGCACCGCGCGGCGCGCCGCACGAGCGCTTCACCGTCGCCGTGCTGCGCGCCGCGCAAGACGCCGGCGTCGATACGCGTGCGCTGGCCGCCGCCGCCGGGCAGTAAAACACGTGCAACGCGCGAATTCACTGCCCAGCGGCGCGCGGCGTGTACAGCGCGCGCCACTGACGCGTCAGCGTGCGCCGACGGCCGACGCGCACCACGCGCCCCTCGGCGACGCGCAGCGCCGTGTCGCGCGCCAAGTGCTGCTCGTCGTCCGACAGCGCGCCAAAGTCGGGGTGCGTCAGCACTTCGGCCACCAGCTGGCGCGTGACGCTCGGCGGCGCTGTAACGTCGTTGGCGGCGGCGGCGGCGACAGAGACGGACGGCGGTGGCGGCACCGAATCGCCGACGTACAGCGCGCGCCACACGGCGCGCACCCACGCAGTCTGTTCGGCCGAGCGCCGCTGAGGCCGCTGCAGCACAATGCGCCACAGCTCGTCGCGAACCTCGCGCGGCAGCTGACGCGCCGCCGGATGCAACTCGATTTCGACGGCAGCGAGCGCCACTTGGCGCGGCGGCGCCGTAAGCGCGGCGGCGCCGGCCTCTGCCGGCGGCGGCAGGTGCGGCAGAGGCCGCTGGTCGGGCGCGACGAGGTGCTGCATGACTGCGACGTGCCACTGCGCGTGTGCCGGCGAAGCGCGATGCAACTCGCGCGCGTAGACGTACGCCAGCTGGACGCGCACCGCCACCGGCAGCCGGTGTGCGTCGTTGTGCGCCAGAGTCGCGTAAACGAACTGGCTGCGCTTCAGCGCCTCGTCGTTGCTCATCGTTTGTCTGTCAAGAATGAGTCTGATTGCGGCATTTGCGCGCTCAATCTTTGACGAAATCGAAGCGATCTGCGAGCCGTGCCACCACTGCGCGCTGCCGACGGCTCGCCGATGTCCCGAGGCGCTGGTCGACGCGCCACTGTGCGCCGACTGCTCGCCCGTCTGCCTGGCGACGCAGTGCAGCAGCGCACAGATGCCGCAGACGCGCGACGAGCTTCTGGTCGCGATTTACGCCGCCGTCGACGCAATCGACGACGCCGACGCCGCAGTCAACGCCGACGTCGAGTGGGTGCACGGCGCGGCCGCGTTCCGCGCCGCGCTGAGGCGGAGCGACGCGCGCCGCGCGCTCGACGAGCTGGCGACCGATGTGTTTTGCGAGACGTGCAGCGCGACGCAGGCGGTCCAGACGCTGCACCGCTGCTGTCCGGTGTGGCGCGCGCTGCGCCGCCAGTGAACCGCTCGCATCCGTGCGTCGCATCGTCGCACCGCGCCCCTATTCGCACCACTCGCCGTCGCACGTCGCACAACAATGTCGTCGTCCAAGTCGGCCATCAAAGGCGTCGTGCGCCAGCACGCGCCCACGGCACTCTGGCTCGTGCCGAAAAAGACGAGCGAGTCGGCGAGCAAGGCGGTGCCCGAGCGGGGCGCGGCGCGCGACACGCCGGCGGCCGACTGCACCAGCGTCGTCGTCGACCTCGCCATCTACGCCAACATGTACGACAACGTGATCAAGGACCCGTCGACGCCGAGCGGCCGCAAGTACATGGCGTGGCCCGGCAAGCACTTTGTCGAGGCGCTGCTGCGCAACGTGCGCGCCGCCTACGACGCCGGCTACGACACGGTGGTGCTGGTGCTCGACGCCGCCGCGTGGACGACCGAGGCGAAAGAGTACACGCAGAAGAAGCGCAGCGAGGCGGCGCGCGCCGCGTGCGACGCGATCGGCGTGCGGCCGCTCGCGTGGGACCACGACGCGCCGACGCGCGTCGTCGAGTGGGACCGACCGATGGCGCCGCTGTGCGCCATCAAGGCGACGCGCACCGCGTTCCGCTACGCGTGCTACCAGGCGATGCAACTGGCGCTGCGCCACTACGCGCCGCCGGCCGGCTGCCGGCTCATTGTCGACATGCAGCCGTACGACGCCACCAATCCGGAGCGTGCCGACGACTGGCTGCGACACGAGCAGATCCGCGTACCTGACGCACACCGCGCCGAGGTCGACGCGCTGCGGCGCGAGCTGGTGGCGCGCGAGCACTTGCGCGGCTGGCGGCACGCGGCACGCCAGCTGGCGACCGAGCTGGCGCGCGCCGGCAAGGTGCACAAGCTGCCCTACTGCCTCGAGACGAGTGCCGAAAACGTGCCGATCCGGCCGTTTGTGCTCGCCAACTGCGCCAACACCGGCGGCGAGGCCGACCTCACTGCGTGGCGCTACGTGCCGCTGCTCTATCCGTGCAACAAGCGGCACGCGCTCGCCGGCGTGCGCGAGCTGCCGACGATCGACGCCGACGGCGCCAACGCGCAGTTCTACTCGGACGCGCAGCTGGCGGCGGCGCGGCGCGCGGCGCGCGACTTTCGCCACGAGCGCGTGCGCGTCGGCGCCGGCGCCCAGCGCACGCTGGTGGTGACGCGCGACAGCGACTTTATCTCGTTTGGCCTGCTGGCGTACGCGCGCCTGCTGTGCGACTATGCCGCCACGCTGCCGGCCGCGCAGCGCACGCTCGACGCGCTCGACGCCGTCGGCCGCTCGGCGCCGCTCGTCAACCTGGGCGACACGCACGCGACGCGCACCGGGCTGGCGCAAAACGGCTCGGTGTTTGGCACCGCGTCGCAGGCCAAGAGCGGCGCGCGCCCGCTGCAGCGCGTGCACGAGCTGCTCGACGTGCACCGCTTCTTCTGTCTGCTCGTGCTGGGCGCACACCCACCGCCCGACCTGCCCGATCCGCCGGCGCCGCCGCCGCCGCCGCCCGCCGCGGGCCAGAAGCGCAAGCGCGCCGCCAAGGTCGTCCGCCATGTGCCGAGCGAGTTTCCGGCGCTCACTCTGCCGCCGCTCTCGGCGGCCGACGACGCGCCGCGCGCGTGGCTCGAGCGCGCGCTCACGTTTGCGCTCTACTGCGCCGTCTGCGGCAACGACTACCTGCTCGGCCTGTGCGGCGTGACGCACGCCACCATGTACCGCGCGCTGCGCGCCATGCTGCGCGACGCGCCGCGTGGCGCGCTGGCGCACGTGCGCCACACAGACGGACCGCCGTCGGCGGCGCCGCTGTGCGTCGACGCACAGCGCTACGTGCGCTTTGTCTCGTACTGCTACCAGACGCATCTGGACAACTACAGCGGACCGAACCGCGTCAGCAAACCGCCGCGCGCCGCGACGTACGCCGAGGTGGCGGCCGTCGTCGAGCGCAAGTACGCCAAGTCGGGCAAGTACCACATGCCCGACGAGCAGACGCTGGCGCTCATGCTGCGCCGCACCATCTGGTCGCTGCACTACGCGTTCTACGGCCCGGACGATGTCGCGCGCACAATCGACGCGTCGCGCTACGGCTGGCCGCCGGGCAAACGACGCGAAGCTGTCTAGAAATGAACGCCGCCGTGCGCCACTGTGCACGAATGGGGCGAGCGGCGTCGGTGCGCCGGCGCGCGCACGCCGCGGCGCTGCTCGAGCGCGCACGCCTGCTCGCGGCAGCGCGTCGCTGCGTCGGCGCAACGACAACGGACAAGTCGATGCGCGCGCTCGAGCTCTGCTACACGCGCCAGCTGGCGTGGCTCGAGGGCCGCCTGCTGCCGCGCGACGGCGACGGCGCGCACGCCAGCGGCGAACTGCCGCTGCAGCCGCGATGCGCCGACCGCGCCGCGGCCTACCTGCAGCACAGCGTCGAGCTGCGGCCAATCGAGCGCGTCTGGCGGCCAATGAGCGACACGTTTGACGCCGTTGTCGCGGCCGAGCTGCTCGGCAACGAGCTGGAGCGGCGCATGGTCTGCGTCGCCCGCTACACCAGCAATCGCGCGCTGCTGGCCGCTGCGCGCGCGCTGCTCAACGAGCGCGTCTGGGTGTCGGTGCACGGCATGTGCCGCTACAGCGTGTCCCGGCCGCCGTACGAGGGCGCGCTGGTCGAAGCGGCGGCGCGCGTCATTGTGGCCGCGGCGACGCACGACGCCGAGTAAACTGCGCGCAGCGCTTCACTTGACAACCGGCGACCACGACGACGACGACGACGCCGACGACGAAGGCGCTGCCGTCGCATAGCGACGGCAGCGCGCCCACGAAGCGAGACGTGCGTTGACGACGCACTCGAGCGCGCACACGTCGCAGCAGCCGCGCTCAGCGACATACGCGCGCACGCGACGGGGAAACTTGGCGCGCGTCGACGCAAAGAGGCACTTGGCGCAGACGTTGCGCGTGCAGCAGCGGCAGCACGAGACGCGCGCGCGCGGCAGTGCGCAGCCGACGCAAAACCGGCAGCTCATTGGTGCGCACTGAGTGGTGGACCGCGTCTGGCGGCGTTTTACGATGCGACGTGCATTGACACCTTGGCGCGTCCGGCGCCGTCGGCGCGCGACGACGACAAATAGGTGCCGACCTGGTTGCGCAGCTCTTCGTTGGCCGCCTCGGCAAAGCTGGCGGCGGCGAGCGCCAGGTGGTTGTGCTGCATGTGCACCAGGCGCGCCAGCGGCGTGTCCTTGAGCTGGCGCGTCTCGCTGGTGCGCGCCGGCGTCAGGATCTGCTGCGCGCGCGGGTCGTACTTGGCGCCGAGCTCGTCGGCCAAGTTGAGCCGGCCCGTCTCCGGGTCGGGCACGTAGAACGCCTGGCGCGAAAAGCGGTGCCGCGCCAGCTTGTACTCGCCGAGCTTGGCCGGGTCGCGCACAAACGCCAGCGCGTTGCCGGTGTCCGAGAGGCCGTAGAACTGCGCCAGCCGCTGCATCAGCTCGAGCGAGTCGAGCTGCGCGCCGCCGGCGCCGAGCAGCTCGTCGTTGGCGCGGCCCCGTGCGTCTTGCGCCGGCACCGCGAGCTTGCCGGCGGCGACGAGCTGCTGCACGAGCAGCAGCGCGGTGAAGAGGTGCGAGTCGAGCTGCGCCGTCGCCGCGTTCATCCACACGTTGGCCTCCTTGTAGTAGCCGTCCATGGCGCGCTTCCACGTCTCGGGCGACGAGTTGAGCGTGCCGATGGTGCGGCGAAACGTCTCGCCGACGAGCAGCGGGTTGGCCGGCCGCGTCACGAGCAGCTGCAGCTCGCACGCCGTGCCGTCGCCGTTGTCGCCGACGCCGTACTGGCCGAGCGGCGGCACTTCGGCGACGGCAATGGCGCCCGGCACGGCGCCGACGGCGTCGAGCGTCTGTGTGCCGGCGACGACGAGCGCCGCGTCCGGGTCGTCCTTGGCCAGCGGCTCCGAGTCGTTCTTGAACGACCCGATGACCTGCAGCTTGCGCTGCGTCGCGAGGCGCGCCATCTCGGCGTCGCCCGGATACGCCGCCACGGCGGCGGCGTCGTAGCCGTTGAGCGCGCACGACACGCGCAGATCGTCGTGCCGCGCGTTGACGTCGCGCCAGCCGAGCTTGCCGGCAATGCCGCGGAACGGCGAGTGGCGCTGGCCGGGCGCCTCGGGGTTGCGCGTCAGCGTCGGCTCGCCGTTCTGAAACGCGGCGCGCGCGTCGGCAATCTGCGACTTGTCCATGAGCGCGTGCGCGGTCTGCACCGCGACGTCGACCACGTCGCCCGACTCGGGATCGAGGATGCTGGCCTCGCGCAGCGCGCGCTTGCGGCTCGGAAAGCTCATTTGGGGGCGTGCGGTGGGCGTGTCGCGTGTGATACGCGCTGTGCGGCGCCAGACAGCGTTATAGAGCAGCGCGTCGTTTCTTTTCACTCGTCGTCGCGCGCGCTCACGAGCGCAGCGTGCCGCGCAGATTCCACAGGGTGACGCGCTCGAGCGCGCCGTAGCACGCCGTGCTCATAGTCGCCCGCAGCTGCTCCTCGGCGCTCGAGCGCGTCGGGAAGCGGCCCTTGTAGTGGCCGACCGAGTAGACCTTGCCGCTGAGAAACGCGTCGTAGACCACGCTGCCGACGTTGGCGAGCACCTCTTGGAAGCCCTCCTGCGCCGCCAGATTGCGCACGCGCGGCGCGTCGGCCTCGTCGTCCCACTCGTACTCGATGTAGTCGGCGGCGATCTCGCGCTCCTTTTGCACGTAGAACAGGTCGTTGTCCTCGGCCGAGCGGTCGGGCCCGGACAGCGTGTGCGGCATCTGCGACGACGAAAAGCCGCGCACCTGCAGCAGCTCGTCGTCGGCCGCAAAGCCGAGCGCGCGGCCCGCCGTCGCAAACTCGCCGACGCGCTCAAAGCCCTTGACGAGATAGTAGCAGCGGTCGTTGGCCGACGGCCTGCCAAACAGGTTGGCGACGCGCGTCTCGGCAATGTTGGGCGTCGTGACCGAAAAGACCGGGTCGACGCCGACCGCCGCGCCGGGCTCGCGCTTGAGCACTTCGCCGAGCAGGTTCCACTTGCCGGCAAAGTCGTTGGCGTCGCTGGCCGCGAGCTGCAGCACGCCGGTCGTGCCGGCGTGCAGCTGTGCGTCAAAGCGGCGCGCCGCGGCCGACATGCCGGCGCGCGCCACCGCCGCCGCCGCCGCCGAGCGCGACTGCGATGCGACGATCTGCGAGCGCCGCTGCTGGAGGATGTTGAGCACCGGCACGCTGGCGGCCGTCGAGCCGTGCTCGGTGTCGACGGTCGAGACGAAGAGCGACGTGCCCTCGAGAAACGTCTGCTCAAACGCGTCGGGCGCCGGATAGCGCTTGACCATCAGCGTGGTGCCGACCGGCAACTCGCTGGTGTTCTGCGACGCGTCCTTGAACGTCTGGCCGAGCTGCGCCATCTGCGCGCCGATCGCCGACGGCAGGTAGCGCGCCACGCTGCTCGCGTGCTCGGCGCGCCCGACGTGCTGCGCGGCGGCCGTGTTGCCGATCGCGGCCGACATGCCGCGCACGTCGCCAAACGCCGACGCGCCCATCTGCAGCCCGAGGCCGCCCACGAGGCCGCGCGGCATGGCCGATTGCGCCAGTTCGCCAATGCCACTCATGCTCGGTGCGCCGTGCAGGGGTAAGGGGCGCGCTGGCGAGCCTCTCTGTGTGCGCGGTGCGCGCCGCACTGCCTGTGTTATACTCTAGAGCCCGTTTATTGTCAGCTCGCGCGCCGCCGTGCCGACTGCGCGCCGCTGCGCAGTGCCGGCCGTGGTGCGCGCGTCGCCGCCCATTGCGAGCGTGCCGGCCTCGAGCTCTGGGTCGAGCGTTAGCTGCTCGGCGGCGCGGTCGCGCCGAAACGCGCCGACGGCGTCGGCCATGGCGCGCAGCGACGCCGACGCGTTCGGGTCGACGTCGAGCTGCAGCTCTTGGATGTGCTTGCGCGTCTTCTGCATGGCGAGCGTCCACTTGAGCACCTGGTCGGCGACGCGCGTGTCGACGAGCGTCACGCCCGGATTGGTCTGCGACGGCACGTACATCGAGCGGCGCATCTTGTCGATCTCGGCGCGCAGCGCGCGGTGGTCGGCCAGCGCCTCGCGCGCCGGGTCGAAGCGGTGGTGGTTGGCCGGGTCAAAGTGGCGCGCGAGCATGTCGTGCGTCCACGCGACGTACGGAATGCCGTAGCGCTCGAGGTCGGCCTCGATCAGGTTGCGCCGCAGCACGAGCAGGTGCCGCACGAGCCGCGCGTCCGGAATGCGCGTCGCGAGCACCTCGGCGAGCTTGAAGATCAGCTCGTGCCGCTGCGTGTCTTCGCGCGCCACCGCGAGCCGCGCGGCGCGGGCGCGCGCGCGCTTGTCGCGCCGCGTCGCCGCCGTCTGCGTCGCGGCGTCGGAGCGCACCGAGAGCGACTCGTGCACGTCGGCGTGCACAAACGTCAGCGTCTCTTCGCAGATCGGGCACGCGTCCGGATCGTACAGCTCGCCGGCCGGCACGGCGTGTCGGCGCGGCAGCGCGTGGTCGTCGAGCGAGTGCTCGAGCACGCGGTTGGCCAGCTCGTTGGGCACGCTGGCGTCGGCCAGCGCGCGCCGCAGCGACGCGGCGCGGCCGAGCGACTGGCTCGCGCCGCCGCCGCCGCCGCCCAGCGAGACGTCGCTGCGGAACACGCCGCGGCGCTCGCGATCCTCGCCCACCGAGCGCACGTACGCCGACACGGGCAGCGACATGCTCGTTGTGTCGCTCGCCGTGCGCTTGCGCCGTCGCCGCCGCCGCCGCGCCGACGACGAGTCGCCGCCGGCGGCACCGGCGCGGTGACTGCGCGATAGCGAGCGCGCCGCGTGCGCTTCGGCGGCGCGCAGCGAGTGCTCAAACACCGAGCCGCTCTCGCTCTCGAGCGAGTCGGCGACGGCCGACAGCGACGCTTCGGTTTCGGGCGGCGTCGGGTGCTCGGCACGCGCGCGCTTGGGTGGCCGCGGCGGCGGCGGCGGCATCTCCTCGCGCGCCCAGTCGTCGAAATTCATGACGCGCGCTCTCTTGTAGCCAACACGCGGTGCGCGCCGCTCGCATCGCGTTATACACACAGCCGCCTGTTCGCTCGCTGGCTGGCTGCTGCAGATCGGCCGATCTACTCGGCGGCTGTCGTGCGGTGGCTGCGCTTGGCGGCGGACCGCGGCTCATTCGTGTCGGCGCGACGCAGTTGGGCGTGGTAGAGCTCGCCCATGTTGAAGGTGCTCTGCGCCAGCGCGATAGAGCGGGTCGTCGGCGTTGCGTTGGTCGCGCCCGACGCGTCTGTGCATCCACCGAGCAGGGCTGGCCCTCTACCGATGCTGGACTCGTCGCTCTCCTCGAGATCGACATCGTCGTCGACTCGCATCAGATTGTCGTCGACGACACGCGGCTTTCCGCTCATGCGTACCGTCAGGTGGCGCATGCGCAGAGGCGGCGCGGCGCGCAGCTCCGCCGACCACCACGCTGAGAGACACACTGCGTGCGAGACGAGCCAGCCGTTGGAATTGGGGCAGCCGATAACGGCCGTGTCTCTGCCTCGGAGCTTGATCTCACGCATGCTCGAGATAATGTCGATGCAGTGGCGGGCGCGAGGTCGCGCGTTGTGCGCGCCAGCGGAGTAGTCGAGATGGTAGGTGCCGGCCATCCGCATGTCCGACGGCAGCTTGACGATCACTTCCTCGGCCTTCTGCCCAAAGCGCGCAGCGCACAGGCGCACGCGGCCTTCGACAATAGTAATCGAGCAGCCGCGTATCACCATGTACCCGGCTACAAAGCTCAGCGAGCCGGTTGGCGTACCACCGTCAACCGTGGTCGTGCGGTCGATCATCAGCACGCGGTCGCGTGGCTCTGTGTTTTCGGCGAGACTCATGGTTCACAGTGCGCGTCCGATAACTAGGAATAGGCGCGGCGGCGCGTAAACTCGCATCGCGCCACGCGACGACACACATGAGCGGCCGCAAGCGCCGCGAGCGGCGCTCGACTGGCCGCCGCGTGCGGCCGGCCGACGTCACGACGCACCAACGGCTGGCGACGCCGGTGCAGATCCGCACGCTGCGCGAGCTTCTCGCCAGCGAGCCGTGGTTTGCGCACACGGCCGGCGGCTCGACGGCGTTTGCGGCGTCGGCTTACGTCGAGCAGTGCCACGCCGTGCTGGCGCAGACGATTGCGGCGCTGGCGCGCCGCGCCGCCGGCGCCGCGCCGCCCAACGAGTGTGCGCTCGACGCGGCCGAGCTCGACCAGCTGCGGCACCGGCGCGCCCAGTGGCTCGAGCACCTCAAGCACAATCTGGCCGTGCTGCTGCGCGCGCCGCCGTCGTCGGGCGGCGACACGGCGCGCTACACGCTCGGCACCGGCCTCTGGCTGCTCGTGTGCCACGCGCACTGTGTCGTGCGCGCGCTCACGGCCTCGGACGACGCCGGTGGCGGCGTGTGGGCGTTTGATGCCGCGCGCTCGCGCTTCCTGACGCGCAACGCGCTCGTGCTCGACGCGCTGCCCGTCCTCCGCTACCCGCTCTCGCTGCTCGTGCAGTCGGTCTTCCGGCTGCACGAGCGCGCCGAGCAGCTCGACGCGGCGCATGACGACTACATGCTCTACGTGCGCCTGCTCGAGCACCGCGCGGCGCACTTTGTGTGCTCGGCCGGCGCGCCGCGCGACGCCGCGTTTGACGCGCCGCGCTGGCTCGAGCCGGCGTCGGGGCTGGCGCGCGACGCCAGCCAGCCGGCGGCGCTGCACGTCGTCAACACCGACTTTGTCTGCCAGTCGATGATCTGGTTTCTCACGCTGCGGCACCTGGCCGACGCGCACGAGGCGCTCGGCGCCGGCGGCGGCGTGCGGCCGGCGCCCGAGCTCGCCGCTGTCGGCGCTGCGCCCGCGCCGCACCGCCTCTCGGTCGCGGCGACGCGCGCGCTCCGCTGGTACCCGTCGGCGGCGCTGTGCGCGCGCGTGCGCCAATTCTTCCTCGACTACGCCGCCGGCATGAAGGACGACTCGTACGAGTCGGCGCTGCGCGCGTCGCAGGTGCACTTTCTGCCGCTGCCGTGCGACGCGTTTGTCTACCGGCTCTACGAGCAGGCCGACATTGCCGTGCCGCGCAACGTGCTGTCGCGGCCGACGGCGCACCGCTCGCCGACGGCGCTCGAGTACGCCAAGTTTAGCCAGTTTAGCGCGCCGCCGCTGCGCTGGCTGCACGACGACGCCAACTGGCGCGCCGGCGACGCGTCGATTCGCTCGGCGTCGCTCGAGCGGCTCGGCCTGGTGCGCCAGCTCGCCGCACTCTTTGTGGTGCACCAGTTTTTCGCGTCGTCGCGCATCGGCGTCAACTTTCGCCGGCGCTTTGTGCTCTTCCAGCGCTCGCACTCGTTCTTCGTCTCGCTGGTGCGCGCCAAGCGCAACGGCTGGCCGTTTATTGTGCAGCAGTGGGGCACGTGGAGCGTCGTCGTGCCGCACCGCAAGTCGCCCGACGAAGACGCGCACGACATCGAGCGGTCGCTCGAGACGCTGTCGACGCGCGACGCGCACGCCACCGAGCGCTTTGTCCACGCGCGTCGCCGCCAGACGGCGGCCGAGAGCGCCGACCACCGGCGCGCCATGTTTGCCGGCGACCTGGCCGACAACGACGACGACGACGACGCCGACGACGACGAGTCGGCCGACGCCGCCGAGCGCGCGCTGCGCGACGCCGACGACGCGTCGTCCGAGTCGGGCTCGTACTCGTACACCTACTCGTACGACTCGGAGAGCGACTCGGACGACGACGCCGAGGCCGAGCGCCTGCTGTACGGCGCGCCGGCCGTCGTCGCCGACGACCCGGCCGAGCAGCTGGCGCAGCGCATGTCGCGACTGGCGCTCGAAGCCGAGGAGGACGAGGCCGGCGCCGACGAGGCGCTGCGCGCGCAGCGGCGCGTGCACGGCGCGCAGTTTGCGCCGCAGGCGGCGGCGCGCGAGCAGTTTGTGCGCGCCTACGACTGCGAGACGTTTTTCGACGCGTTTACGCTGTGGGCCGTCGCGCTGCTGCACGTCAACGACGGCTGCATTGACCGGCGCAATCTGACCGACATGTTTGTGCAGATGTTTGGCTGGAGTGAAGCGTAGTTTGCCGCACACCGTCCGCACAGATGAGCCAACTTGAGCTGCTCATCGACGCCGAGCGCCTGCGCCAGGTCCTCGAGACCGAACTACGCCGCCGCTGGTCTGCGCATTTGTGCCTGCAGACGCAGGCGTTGATGTGCGGCAGCGAGCGCGAGCGCGGGCGAATATGCATCATGTACCATCTCCGCGGCCCGGACATCGACCGCGACTGGCTCGGCGAGCATGTCGCGCCGTCGGCTGGCAGTGCGCTGGACGCCGCGCTGGTCGACGCGCTCGTCACTCTGCGCGGCACTGATTCGCGCGTTGTCGCGCTCGACTGGTTCCGTTCGCGGACATCGGACATTTCGTCAGTGGCGACGTCCGGTGCCGCGACACGCCGGCTGCCACAGCACCTCTACGTGTGCGTCCATGTGTCATTGAACGACTGAGCGGCGCTCAACACAACTGGCCGAAAAAGGCGACACGATGCGATGCGAACCGACATTCACTGCGTCGCAGCGTCGCGATGCGCGCGAACCATGCCAGCCACGTTGCGCACCGCGTCGCGCCGCGCCAGGTCGTGTGCGACGCCGCTGTCTACAAGCCATTGGTAGAGTGCGATGACGCGCTCGGCGACAGCGGTTGCGTAGATGTCTGTCGGCGACGTCGCATCCGGCCGCGCGCCGAGCTCTCGCCTCACGCGCGTCGCAAACTCGCGGCTGTGCACATCGGCGGCGACACAGCGCAAGAGCAGGGCGCAGGCGAGAGCGATTGCGAGCGACATTGTTGGCTGGTTCAATTGACGGTGCCGGCGCCGCGCTAGCGGTCGGCGAGCGCGTTCCACGCCGGGCACGGAAAGCGGCTCGTGTCGCCAAAGAGCGCCAGTTCCGTCGCAGTCGAGATCAACGGCACGGCCGGCACCGTGCGGCGGTCGGCGGGGCGATGCGGCGCGCAGTAGAGCTCGGGCTCGCGGCTCGTCACCGTGTCGGCTGCCACCCAGAGCCGCGCGCCGCGGCGCGCGCACCGACGACACGCGTAGAGCGGCGAGCGGAGAAATGCGGGCTCTTTCATCATTGTTGGTCGCGCGCAGACAGCACGGACTGTGCCGCACCCACCGCACATCTCAACGCACCAATGAACGTTTTGCCAACCACTGTGGCGGCCGTGGCGCTGTGGCACGAGGCGCTGCGCGCCGAGTTTGAAGCGCTGATGCGCGCAGCGTGCACACACTGCGGCGTCGAGGCGCTGCCGATTGCGTGCGCCGCCGGCGATGCAAGTGGCGGCGCGCTGCTAGAGTTTGAGGTGCGCGGCGCCCGCGAGATCACCGACGCAGCGTCGTTTGAGGTTTTCCAGAGCGTCGCGCGACACCTGCGCGACATCGACGACCGTCTGCGGCTGCGGCAGGTGGCACGCGCGTCGCGCCTGGTGGCGCGGCACGCGTCGCGCGGCGACGAGCCGGCGTACGTCGACCACGAGCCGTTTCTGCGCGTCGTGTTTGCCGTCGGCGGCGCGCCAGCAGACGCCGAACAGTAAATAGGGCGGGCCGGCCCGCACACACATCATCACACGCGCCCCGCGCTGCAATGTGCCGCTGCCATATCTGCTCGTCGCCCGCGCTGCCGGTGCTGGCCACCGACATGCTCTTCTGGGCGGCGCTCGGCTGGTCGCTCGCCGAAGCGGCAGCCGAGCTGCGCGTGCGCCATCCGTGGTGGCCCGCGGTGCCGGCCGGGCTCGCGACGCCGGCGCTTATCGCGCTCTGCGCCAAGGTCGGCTACGTGCGCGCGCAGCTGCGCACGCCGTGGTACATCGACGCCAAGTGGAACGCGCGCGTCGCCATCGTGCCGCTCGTCGGTGCGCTCGCCAACACGTTTACGCTCGCCGGCTGGCTGTTCGCGCTGCCGTACTACGTCGGCGAGCTGGCCGCCGACGGTGTCGGCGTCGGCGTCGGCGCGCCGTCGGCGCACGAGATCGACGCCGACGTGGCTGCGGCCACGACCGCGCTGCTGCGCCGGCCGTCGTCGGTGCTGCTGTGCATCACGTACGCGCTCACGCTGTGTTGCGCGTGTGTCGCCGCCTCGGCGCACCGGCGCGCACTCGTCGCGCAGCTCGAGGCGATCGACGCCGTGCCGCTGCTCGCCGACGACGACGACGACGACGACGCGTACGGCGCGCTTAACGCCGACGAGCCGGCGTTTTTGGGCGGCCGCCAGCGGCCGAGCGCGCCGCGCGACACCATGACGCGCGCCGAGCTCGGCCGTGCCTTTGTGCCCGAAAAAGCGCAGTTTGACACCGTCGAGCTGAGCGCCGAGGAGATTGGGAGCATCGACAGCACGCCGCTGAGCACGGGCGGCGGCGGCAGCCTGCTCGTCGACAACTTGCGCCCGTCGGCGCGCGCGCCGGCGCCCGACCGCGCCGGCGCGCTGCGCATCGACTCGGGTCTCGCCGGCGACGAGACGAGCGACACCGCCGTGGCGAGCGACGCGCCGCTCGACTCGCCGCGCCGACGGCGCCGCTCGCGGCGCGGCGGCGCCAAAAAGAAGGCGCACTGAGCACTAAAAGAGGCGCCGCCGCGCCGCACACACCGACGCACACACATGACGACGAGCAGCGCCGCCGCGCAAAAGCAGCCCGCAACAGCGCTGCGCCGCTCGCGCTTTGCCGGCCGCCGCCGGCTCGGCGAGCGCGAGCGGCGCGAGGCCGAGCGCGCCGGCATTCTCACGTCGGCGCCGGTCGTGCGCTTTGACGCGCGCGAGCGGCGCGCGTCGCGGCGCACGGCGCTCAAGCAGTTTGAAACAACGCCCGAGACGGCGCTCGATCCGGCAATGTGCCGTCGCGCGTTTCACGAGGTGACGCGCGGCATGCCGGCCATCTGCGTGCGCCGGCTGCGCGCCGAGCTCAACCGCTTTGGCATCATGTTTGTGCTCGGCGACGACGAGCTGCTGCCGACCGCCGAGCTGCGCCGCTACGTGCAGTGCCGGCTGCGGCCGCTGCAGGACGACGCCATGCTCGCCTATCTGTGCATCGGCGTCGTGCCGATTGCGTTTGAGCGCAACGCCGACACCGACGAGGTGCTGCCGTACGTGCCGCCGCCCGGCTCGTACATCATCACGGTGCAGACGCTGCGCGGCAAGCGCGAGTACCGCTTCTACTGGGCCGCCGCGTCGCACGCCGACGGCGCCGGCGCCATCGGCACGTACGTCAAGGAGCGCGACCGGTCGACGCGGCCGGGCCAGGCGCGCTACGTCGCGCGCGGCTACGCCGACGCGTCGTACGCCAGCACCGCTGGCGACGGCTCGACGGCGTTTGGCCGCTACGACCCCAACGTCTGCGTGATCGGCAATCTGGGCGCCGACCCGGCGCTCAACGGCCGCCTCACCTCGCTGATGGCCGGCATCGTTGCCGACTACATCGACTTTCAGCGCGCGCTGCGCAACGACGCGCGCGCCGCCAACTATGCGCTGGCGCGTCCGCCGCTCGTCACCGAGCGCGATCCGGCGTACGACCGCTCGCGCACCGCGTCGCGCGGCGACGAGCTCGGCTACTTTGTCGGCTCGGACGTGCTGCAGGAGACTGCCGGCGGCGGCGCCGACCGGCGCGCCGACACGTACCGGCTGAACGGCGAGCAGCGCGAGGCGCAGCTGGCCAACTACCGGCTGCTCGCGGCGCAGTACGGCGAGGAGCACGTGCGCGACGTGTACGGCGTCGAGCCCGCCGCGTACCAGGCGCCGCAGGCGACGCGGCTCGCGTTCAACGAAGAGCTGGCGCGCGAGGAGATTGAGATTGGCGACGGGCGGCGCGTCGCGTCGTCGGTGGCGCGCGCCGCCGCGCCGGCCGACACCTACCGCGGCCTGGAGCACAACGACGAGCGCATTTCGTGGGCGTTTGGCATTCCGCTGCAGGTGTTTACCGGCGCCGCCGGCGTCACGGCCGGCGCCGAGGTCGCCAACAAGACGCTCAACTCGACCGTGCACGACATGCAGGCCAAGCTGAGCGACATTCTGACGATTGTCTACGACCACATCTTCATGTACCGCGACATCTTTGCGGCCATCTGCGACACGTCGGCGGCGGCGGGTCGCGGGCGCGCGCTGCTCGCCGAGAGCGACCTGTTCTCCGACTCGCTCGCCGAGGCGGCGGCGGTGCGCGTCACGTTTCGCTACACGCCGTCGATGGACGTCAACGACCTCAAGTACATGCACGGTCGCGGCATGATCAGCTGGGACACGTTTGCCTACAACTATCTGCAGATCACCGGCCTCGAGCCGACCAATCTGGCCAGCGAGCACGACCCGCTGCCGACCGAGGCCGGCCGCACCGTCGACCTGCCCGAGTACCACCGGTACGCGCAGCTGCGCCAGCAGGCCAAGCAGGCCGACGCGGCGCTCAAGGCGGCGGCCGAAGAGCGCAAGCGGGCCGCGGCGCCGGCAGAGGCTGCCGACGACGACGCCGCCGCCGCGCGCGCACGCTCGCCCAACGACCGCCGCGAAAAGCGGCCGCCGAGCGACGAGACGTCGACAGCGGCGGCCGCCAAGCGCAAGCGCAGCGCCGCGGCCAAGTAAAGAGACTCAGTGGCTGTTTACCGCGTCGCCAAACGCCTCGCGCAGCACGTGGGCCGGGAAGAGCCGCTCGTCGTCGCGGCGTGCGCCGAGCGCCAGCGCAGCGGCCCAGTCGAGCTCCAGCTCCTCGATCACCGTCTCGAGCACGTAGCCGTTGACGAGCAGCGTGCGCACATCAAAGCCGGCAAAGAGCAGCAGCGGTGCGCCGACGCCGCTGGCGCGCGCGACCGACAGCGGGACGCGCGGCGTCACAAACGTCTGCATGAGCCGGTCGTACAGCGCGCGTCGCTGGCGCGCGTCGGTGCCGTAGTCGTAGCGCGCCGCGGCGCGCATGGCGTCGGGCGCCAGCGCGCTGTACAGCGCGTGCATGCAGTAGGCGCCGCCGAGGCACTGCAGCTGCTGCGCGGCACAGTCGCCGCGCGCCGCGCCGCGCCGCTCGACAAAGCGGCGTGCCAGCTCGCGTTCGCGCGCGCGCCGCTGCTCGGGCGTGCCGACCTGGCGCGCGCGCTCGCCGCGCCAGTAGAGGTCGCCGGCGTGCGCCATCGTCTGCCGGCGCGTCTGTAATGCGCCGCGCGCGGCGCACCGTTTAGGCGCGTCCGATGGCGACCAAGCTGGTGCTGCTCGGCGACAGCGGCGTCGGCAAGACGCTCTTTCTGCACGCCGCCACCACCGCCAATCCGCTGTCGGTGACCGGCCAGAGCATCTTCAAGCACACGCAGTTTACGATTGGCGTCGACTTTTGCACGACGACGCGACCGCTGCCCAGCGGCGAGCAGATCACGCTGCAGGTGTGGGACACGGCCGGCCAGGAGCGCTTCCACGCCGTCTCGACGTGCTACATGCGCGGCGCTAGCGCCATTCTGCTCTTCTACGCCGTCAACAGCCGACCGTCGTTCGACAGCGTCCACGAGCGTTGGGCCGGCAAGCTGGCCGACATGGCGGCCGGCGGCAGGCGCACGCCGCCGCTCTTCCTCGTCGGCACCAAGTGCGACCTGCCGCCGGCCGCGCACGCGGTCAGCGAGACCGACGCAGAGCAGCTGCGCGACACGCTGAGCGCCGAGGCGTCGCTGCGCACGTCGGCGCTGCTGAGCAACGGCAACTATGCGCGCACGACGCTCAATATTGTGGCGGCGCACCTGGTGCGCACCGGCCGCGCGTTCGCCGACGACGACGGCGGCGCGCCGGCCAAGCTGCGCCGCACGCCGGGCATTGTTGTGCTCGACAACGAGCCGCCGGACGCGTGGTCGAGCAACGCGCAGCGCCGGTGCCAGTGCTAGTGAAGCGCCAACAATGCCCCAAGTCGAGCGCGCGCCAGCGGCGGCGCTGGTCACCGCGCTGTGCGTCGCGGCGCGCATGCTCGCCGAGCGCTGGTCGATGCAGGCGGTCGACGGCACGCTGCGCGACCTGTTCGCATCGTTTGAGCGCGCCGAGGCGCAGCTGCCCGACGCCGAGTTTGACGCGCTCGTCGAGCTCGCGTTTCGCGCACTGGCGGCGCGCACCGACGTCGGCCGCGAGCTGCCGTACACCGCCGCCGACGCGTGCGCCGCCGTCGAGCCGGTGCTGCTGCGCGGCCGCGCCGTCGCATCGGACGGCGCGGCCGACGTGGCGCTGCTCGTGCCGTGCGCCCGGCTCGACAAGGCGCACTGGGAGCGCGTGGCGTCGCTGGCCGAGTTTGCCGCCGGCGCGGCGCGCATGCTCGCGCAGAGCCGCGGCCGGAGCGCGGCGTCGATGCGAGTGCGTCTCGTTCAGCTGTGTGCCGCCGCCAGCAGCGTGTCGGCCAAGCGGCGCGCCAAGCTCGTCTCGACGAGCTACGCGCGCGCCGTCGACACCGGCGCCGGCGAGGCGCGCGTCTCGCTCGAGCTCTGGTTTGTCGACGAGCTGCAGTTCTCGCCGATCGACGCGCAGTGCTACGCGCCGCACTGCGCGCTCGCGGCGCTCGACGAGCGCGAGCGCGCGCGCGATCGTCTGCGCACCGACCGCGTCGCCGAAAAGGCGCCCGGCCAGCTGCCGGTGCTGCGCATCGCCACCGATCCCGCCGTGCGCTGGCACGCGTTTGAGCGCGGCGCCGTGGTGCGTGTCGAGCGCCGCGCGCTCGACGAAGGCGGCACGGCGTTTTACTATGCGCGCTGCGAGTGACGCGTAAACCGCGTCCCCCTGTCCCCAAAACGGCGCCGGGCGCGTCTGAAGCGCGCCGACGCGCCGCCACGCGCCAAATGCTGCTGCTGCTGCTGCTGCTGCTGCCGCTTGCTGTCGCTCTCGCAGCAGCGGCATGCCCCGCGCCGGCGTCGCCGCGGCCGCGGATCGTTGTGTCGCTCAACAGCGGCCGCACTGGCAGCGGCTGGCTGTACAAGCTGCTCGGCGCGACGACGTCGCGCGTCGTCGCGTACCACGAGCGCGCCATTCCCGAGTGGCCGGCACTGGCGCGACAGACAATCGCGAGCAATCGTTCGGCGACGCGCGACGCGCGACACGCATTCTGCGACAACCTCGGCCGCTGGCTGCGCGCGCACCGCGACAGCGTGTACGTCGAGACGTCGCACATGTTCAACTACTTTCACGACATCATGCACGACTGCTTTCCGCCGCATCTGTACGACGTGAGCGTCGTTGTGCTGCAGCGCGACGTGATCGAGACGATTTACAGTCTGACGCGGAATGGATTCAACATTCACGGCCCCATGCCGTGGTACTACGCTGCCGGTAGCGGCGCGGCCCTGCTCGCGTCACCGTTTGCCGAACAGACCGATATGCAGGCCGCCATCGGCTATCTCATTGACATGGACGCGCAGATCGACTGGTTTGTGCGTCGCAACAATCGTCTGTGCCGCCAGTGCGGCGCGTGCTACACCGTGCTCGACACGCGTCTCGAAACGCTGCAGACACCGGAGAGCGCGCGCGTCCTGCTGCACGGACTCGATTTTGAGCTCGACGCGGCGCGCGCCGCGCCGCTTTTCGGCCGGCCGTACAACATCAAGGCAGCCACTCTGCAGCGGCCGAGTGGCGCCGAGCGGCGCCTCATTCAGACCGAGCTGGAGCGCTATCTGGCCGCTATGCGCGCGGCTGGCATACCCGCGCCACCTCTGCGTCTTGTCGCTTGCACACGTCTGCTCAATGTGACTGAAAACGGCGCCGTGCGCGTCTGAAGCGCACCGGCGTGCCGCCACGCGCCAAATGCTCCTCGTCCTGCTGCTCGCGGCTGGCGGCGCGGCGCGCGCGTGCACGACCGTCACGCTGCTCGCCGCCGACCGCGCGTGGCTCGACATGGCGTGCGTTGTGGCGCGCCAGGCGCTGCGCATGCCGCGCCAGTGCGTGCTGCTGCACGCGCTCGACGGCGCGCCGTCGACGTGCGCCGCGTGGCGCCGGCGGCTGTGGCGCGCCGGCACACAGCCGCCGCCGTGTGTCGCGGTCGCGCACACGGCCGCCGGCGCGTCGACGAGCGCGTGGGGCACGCCGGCCTACTTTGCGCGCATTGCGCCGCGCCTCGCCACGCTACTCGCGCTGCTCGAGTCCGACGAGCTCGGCGCCGGCGTGCGCGGCGTGCTGGCGCTCGACGCCGACGTCGCGCTGCTGCGCAACGTCGCGGCGCGCGCCGAGCGCCGCGGCGCCGACTTTGTCTTCCAGCGCGAGCTGCCGTGCGCCGCCGCCGAGCCGTGCGCCAACGGCGGCGTCTTCTGGCTCGACGCGCGCTCGCCGCGCGTGCGGCGCGTGCTGCGGCGCGCTCTGCGCTACATGCGCGACCTGGCGCTGCCCGACCAGGACGCGCTCCAGGAGGCGCTCGCCGCGCTGCCCGAGACGCGCGTCGCCTACCTCGACGCGCTGACACACCCCAACGGCTGGCTGGCGGCGTACGACGACCGCGTGCCGGCCGAGCGCGCGCTGCACCTGGTGCACGCCAACTGGCTGCCGACGCGCGCCGCCAAGCGCGCGCGGCTCGCCTCGCTGGCCGGCTGGCGGCGCGACGCCTCGGCGTGCGGCGCGCTGCCCAACGCGACCGCCGCCGAGCCGCCGCCGCCGCCGCCGCCGCTTGCCACGTGCCAGCTGCCGCGCGCGTGGCTCGCCGCGCTCGGCTGCCGCGACGCGGCGTGCGCGGCGCGCCGCAGCGCACGCATCCGCGCCCGCTGCCCGCCCGAGGCGCGAATAGAGCACGCCATACTCCGTTATATTAACTCGCGGCGCCACGCACCGGACGCGTAAGCTTGCAGACGTATGCTGGGCTCGCTGCTCCTGGCGCTGGCGCTCGTCGCGCCCGCCGCGGCACAGACGCCGCCACTCGAGCCGTTCTTCTTCTCCGGCATGTCGGTGCAGCTGGTCGTCATCGCCACGCTCATCACCATCGGCTGGGGCTTTCTGCCCATCTGGTTCCGCACCGTCAACGACTCTGGCGTGCTCGACTCGATCGACTACGGCACCATCCGCGGCGGCATCGCGACGCGCTTTTGCGGCCTGGCGCTGCTGCGCCGCGGCGTCGAGAAGACAATCGAGCTGCTGACGGCCGTCTTCTTCATCGTGGCCGCCACGCTCTTCCTCGTGCAGCCGATGCTGCAGTTTCCGGTCGACGCCGACGGCAACGTGCTCGCCGAGGAGCTGACGCAAGAGATTGCCAACGCCGACACGCTCTGGGTGCCGATCGTCATCGTCGCGTACGCCGCGTGGTTTGTCCAGCGGCTGGCCAGCGGCATCTTCCACTCGATCTCCGAGTTTGGCTGGGCGGTGCTCGCGTCGTTTGTCGCATGGGCCGGCTGGCTCGCGCTCGTCGTGCTGCTCGCGCTCGAGCTCGCCGACTGCCAGCCGGGCCAAGAGCTGACGGCCGAGATTGTGCTGCTCATCTTTGCCGCGCTGCAGTTCCTCTGGTCGACCTACTTGGCGCTCTGGCGCGCCGGCTTTGCCTACGTCGCCAACGACCTCTCGATCGGCGTGCGCGCCTACGAAATGGTCGGCGCCGACGGCAGCGGCGGCAAGCGCGCTTGAGTGAAGACTGGTCCCCGCGGTGCGCGTTCACTCGGTCCACGTGGCGCGCAGCCACCGGTACTCGACCCACTCGCGCCGCGCGTCAAAGCCGAGCTCGCCGAGCCGCGCCGCCTCGGCCGGCGTCAGCTCGAGCCGCGTCGCGTGGCTCGCGGCGTTGATCTGCGCACGCAGCGCGCCCCAGCGCGCGCCGAGCGCGGCGCAGCAACACGCGCCGGCCCGGCGCGCGTCGGTGCCCAGCGCCAGCGCCGCGCGCACCACGACACGCCGCGCCGCGCGCTGCTCGTCGAGCAGCGCGCGCAGCAGCAGCGCGTGCAGCAGCGAGAGGCCGGCGAGATAGCGCACCGGCGTAGCGGCGTCGCTGTCGCCGCGCGCCGCCACGCGCTTGTGGCACAGCGCGACGGGCGTGGCAAACAGCACCAGCAGCAGCGGCGGCGCGCCGCCGCTCGCCTGCGCCGCCAGCGTCGCGTAGAGCGACTCGCCGCCCTCGGCGGCCAGCGTCGCGTCGTACTCGGCGCGCGTCAGAGAGCCGCACACATAGTTCCACGCTGCAAACGCCCGCGAGCCGAGCAGCGCGCGGTCGTGCACCACGAGCGTGCCGGTGCTCGGGCGGCACAGCGTACGGAGCCACGCGGCGCGCCGGCGCGCGTCCATCGTCAGCTGGAAGAGCGCCGCCGTCGCCTTGGCGTCGCGCTGAAACTCGGCGAGCAGCGCGGGCGGCACGCACTCGCTCTCGACCGGTCCGTCGTGCGCCGCGGCCGCCGTCGTCTTGCCGGCCGCGATCGGGCCTTCGAGCCAAGCGACGCGCGCGTCGACGCAGTGCGCGCACCGTTCGCGCGCCAGCGCAACGCGCCGCAGCGACGCGCCGGTCCAGCACAGCGCGACCCAGTAGCTGCGCCCGAATGCGTGCAACGCGCGCCCGAGCAGCTGCAGCGCGCGCGCCAGCAGCAGCAGCGCGACATAGCCGAGCGCCGCCTGCCCGTCGCCGCGCCAGATCAGTAGCGCCACAACGACGACGACATGCGTGCGCAGCGAAAAGAAGAGCATTGTTGTGCACAGTGCGCGCGTGCCACCGCCCTTCAGGGCGTCTGCGCGCCGACAGCGCTCGCATCGCATCGCATCACGCCGCCGATGCGCACGCCCGCGCTAGCGCGCCGCAGAGTCGAACTCTGGAGACGAGACCGACGCCATTCGACTCGCAATCGACTCAACGACCGCCTGCCCGAGTTTGGCGGCCGAGGGACCACGCAACCCAAAATTGAGTTATGGGGGTGCGGTTGGTGACACGGGTTTGCAGCAGTGTCATCACGATGCGATGCAATCGCATCGCATCGCATCGGCACGGCTCGCGACCGCTCTAGCGCGCCGCAGAGTCGAACTCTGGAGACGAGACCGACGCCAATCGACTCGCAATCGTCTCAACGACCACCTGCCCGAGTTTGGCGGCCGGGGAACCACGCAACCGAAAATTGAGTTATGGGGGGTCCGTTTTGTGACACGAGTTTGCAGCAGTTGCATCGCGATGCGATGCGATTGCATCGCATCGGCGCGGCGCGGCTCGCGGCGCCGCTAGCGCCGCGCAGACTCGTCGGTCGGAGACGAGACCGTCGCCAATAGCCTTAGAATCGTCTCAACGACCACCTGCCCGAGTTTGGCGACCGAGGGACCACGCAACCGAAAATTGAGTTATGGGGGTGCGTTTTGTGACACGGGTTTGCAGCAATCGCATCGCATCGTGATGCGATGCGATTGCATCGCATCGGCACGCCGCGCGACCGCTCTAGCTCGCCGTAGATACGCTCTCTGGCGACGGTCTCGTCGCCAATCGACTCGTAAACGTCTCAACGACCGCCTGCCCGAGTTTGGCGACCGAGGGACCACGCAACCGAAAATTGAGTTATGGGGGTGCGTTTTGTGACATGACTTTGCAGCAGTTGCATCGCGATGCGATTGCATCGCATCGGCGCGGCTAGCGGCGCCGCTAGCGCCGAGCAGGTCGGTCGGTCGGAAACGAGACCGCCGCCATTCGACTCGTAATCGTCTCAACGACCACCTGCCCGAGTTTGGCGACCGAGCGACCACGCAACCCAAAATTGAGTTATGGGGGTGCGTTTTGTGACACGAGTTTGCAGCAGTTGCATCGCGATGCAACCCGGGAAAAGCGATGCGATGTGATAGCGCGGCGCTGCGAGCTCGGAGAGAGGCGAGAGTTGGCGCAATCGTCGTTTCAGAGAAATCGAGGGAGCCATCGTCCTCACGTT
>Ga0180429_10000205_pt1 | contig 53722 bp, 43 predicted proteins | sample SS_ome_FD_132428 | JGI IMG/M metagenome (GOLD analysis project Ga0180429, IMG submission 132428) | Hypersaline lake sediment archaeal communities from the Salton Sea, California, USA - SS_1_S_1 metaG | ecosystem: Environmental > Aquatic > Non-marine Saline and Alkaline > Hypersaline > Sediment ... | reverse complement strand
TGGTAGCGGGGGGTGGATTTGAACCACCGACCTCCGGGTTATGAGCCCGACGAGCTACCTGGCTGCTCTACCCCGCGTCACTAACGACTAACCCAGTTATCTTATTAGCGTCTCTTTCTCTTGTCAACCCCTGCAGTTGCCTCTTGTGCCACTGCGGTCGCCACTGCGGCCTGGAGCTTCTTGAGTTCGTCCGGCCGAAGCTTCCGGTAGGCGCCCGGGGGCAGCCCCTCGAGGGCCAGAGGCCCGAGGGCCACACGCTTGAGCTTGAGCACCTGGTATCGAAACAGGTCGAGCATCCGCTTTACCTGCCGGTTCCTGCCCTCGTAAAGGGTCATGCGGAGCCAGCTGTTCTTCTTGCCCCTTTTCAGGAACGATACCCCCGCCGGAGCGGTCCTCTTCCCGTCCAGCATGACGCCGCTTCTCAACCGGTCGATCACCTTCTTTTCCGGGAATCCCTTGACCTTCACATGATAGACCTTCTTCATGTGATACCGGGGATGAATGACCCGGTTGGCCAGATCGCCGTCGTTGGTGCAAAGAAGAAGTCCCTCCGCGTCGAAATCCAGGCGCCCCACAGGGTATGGCTTGCCCTTGATACCGGTCAGGAGGTCGCCGACGCAGGGCCGGCCGCGCGGGTCCTCCATGGTACAGAGAACGCTCCGCGGCTTGTGCAGAAGGAAGTAGACCGGAGCGGCCGGCTTGACTCGCTTGCCATCTACCTTGACCGCATCTTTCTTCGGATCCACATTCGTGCCCGGATCGAGTACGGCCTTCCCGTTCAGGGTCACGCGGCCTTCCCGAATCAGTTCCTCCGCGTGCCGCCGGGACGCGGTCCCGGCCCTGGACAGGAAACGCGCAAGTCTCTCTTCGGAAGCAACCGGGTCAGCCTTCATCCGGGTTGTCCCCTTCCCCTGCCTTCTTGGTTTGTTCTTCCCCCCCTGCCGGCTCTGCCTGGCCGCTCTGCTCTTCCGCCTCCTCCACGTCCGCCTCGTAGAGTTCCAGCCGGGTCTTGGTGCTCTTCAGGATCTCGTCCAACTCGCCGGTCGTCATTTCCTCGTCACCGAGCGGCTCCTCATCCTCGGACCATTCGTCGTCGATTTCGTCCTCGTCGTCCTCGTACTCATCTTCATCGTCGCCGGCTTCCGCAGGACCCTCATCCCCTGATGCGGCAACCTCTGCCTCCTCCACGCTCTCCCCTTCCGGACTCCCGGGCTCCTCTTCGGTCGTCTCTTCCACCATGTCCTTGATCTCTCTCAAGGTGGGTAGGTCCTTCAGGTTCTTGAGCCCGAAGAGCTCGAGGAACTCGTGGGTGGTGCCGTACAGGATCGGTCGCCCGGGGACCTCTTTCCTGCCCAGGATGCGAAGCAGCCCTCTCTCCAGAAGAGTGCCCAGGACGGCCCCGCTGTCCACTCCTCGAATCGACTCCGCCTCCGCCCGGGTCACGGGCTGGCGATAGGCCACGATCGCCAGCGCCTCCAGGGCGGCACGGCTCAACCGCGCAAACTTCTGTCGCTGAAGCCTCCCGAGCCACGGGGCGAACTCGGCCCGGGTCCGGAACTGGTAGCCGTTGGCCACCTCCACGATCTCCAGGGCCGCTCCCCTCTCCTCGTAATCCTGCGCGAGCTCGGCGAGGAGGTCTTTCAGCTTCTTCCTGGGGCAATCGGGCAAAACCCCGGCCATCTTGTCGAGCGAGATCGGCTGTTCGGACACGAAGATCAGCGCTTCCAGGATCGGCTTCAGCTTGCTCGCGTCTGCCTGGGGCCGGCTGGCCTTCTTCGCCCGTTCCGGTTCCTGAACGGATTCCTCATCCGCGCCATCCCGTTCCTCTGCTTCCGGGAGATCGTCGGGTTGGCCTTCTTCGGGCAGCTCAAACTCGAGGATTGCGGGCTCGTCCGGGGCGCCTTCCTGTTCCTCGGTCTCCTGGGGATCTTCGGGCTGCCCCTCTTCCGACGGCTTCAACTCGACGATCGCGGGCTCTTCCGGTGTGCCTTCCTGCTCCTCGGCCTCCGGGAGATCGCCAGGTTGTGCTTCCTCTGCAGAGCTTTGCTGCCCGTCGGATTCCGGATCGAGATCGTTTTCGTTCTTTTCATCAGGATTCACGGCTTTTCAGGGTCTCCTTCAGTTTTTCCCTTTGATCGTTCTCATCGGACAGCACTCTGACTTGCACAGACCCGAAGGCCTCGAACTGGTACGCCCGGACCAGACGAAGGCGAACAAGCTCGAGGATCGAAAGAAATGTAACGATGATCCCCTCGCGTGAGGGCACCCCTTCGAACAGATCCTCGAAGGGCAGCGATTGCTTCTCCGTCACGATATCCAGAACCTCGACGATACGGTCCACGAGGCGGATGCGCTCCGGCATCACCTCGTGCAGGGTCTCTTTCGGCGCCTGTTCTATAACCCTCTGGAACGCGTCCAGGAGGTCGAAGAGGCTCGCCTTCAGGATGGGCGGCTCCTCTTCGAATCCCTCTCCATCGGTCGGGAGCTGGACCTTGAACACGTCCCGGTTCAGCAACTCCCTCTCCCCCAGGGCCTGCCCGACCTCTTTGTAGCGCTGGTATTCGATGAGCCGGAGCCGGAGTGCCTCGAGGGATTCGTATTCATCCTCTTCGTCGTCTTCCGCCTCTGCCGGGGAGGGCAGGAGCATCTTGGACTTGTGATAGGCCAGGGTGGCGGCCATGACGAGAAAGTCCCCGACCCCATCCAGGTTCAGCGACTCCAGCACGCTCACGTATTCCAGGTACTTGTTGGCGATCTCCGCCACCGGGACGTTGTAGATGTCCAGCTCGTTCTTGCGTATCAAGTGCAGCAAGAGATCGAGAGGACCTTCAAAGTCCTGCAGCTTCACCTGGTATGCCATGGATTCTCTTTTTCCCGAATCGCGTCTACATCCCCAGCAGGGTCCTCGTCAACAGCGACATGAGACGCCATAGATGGCTCATCACGCCGAAGGGGTTGAGGAAGATCAATCCCACAACGAGGAACATGCCGTAAGGCTCGACGCGACTGACCAGGACGGCCTGCTCCCTCGGAAGGAGCCCAACGAGGATCCGGCCTCCGTCAAGGGGTGGAATGGGTATCAGGTTGAACAGGGCCAGCAGCACATTGATGGCCACGCTGAACTCGGCCAGACCTTTGAAATAGCCCAGGAACGTATAGGTCGACGCCGGAAGCATCTGGGCGAGAAAGAGGACGAGCTGATAGAAGATGCCGCTCACAGCCGCCAGGGCGAGATTGGTGAGGGGGCCTGCCGCGGCGACCCAGACCATGTCCTGCTTCGGGTTCCGGAGGCGAAAGAAATTCACCGGCACCGGCTTTGCCCACCCGAAGAGAAAAGGCGCGTTGGTCAGGAAGAGGACCGCGGGGATGAGCACCGAACCGAGGGGGTCGATGTGGGCAATCGGGTTCAAGGTCAGGCGGCCCTTCAGCTTTGCGGTGGGATCCCCCAGCCGGTAGGCGGCATATCCGTGCATGGCCTCGTGGAAGGTGATGGCCAGAAGGAGCGGCGGCACCACGATGGCCAGTTTCTGCAAGTCCATGGGACGACACTTTCTGCCGTAAAACACCGGCATGCGCGTGAATGTTGAGAAAATCTCTTAAGGATCTGTAGCAGATGGCCTTCTCACTTGTCAATGAGACTCGGGAGGGCCCTCCTGGGTGGGGAAGTTCCGGGCGATCCACTCCTTCTCCGTATCCCGGTCCGTCACGAGGCCGTTGAGCCTTGCATCCATCACCTTCTGGAGGATCTCCCTGTACCGGGGGCCGGCCTCATAGCCCATTTCCGCCAGGTCCTTGCCCGTCACAGAGACCTCTACGGAACGGAGCTTCGTAATGTACAGCGAGATCGCCTTCCGGGTCTTTTCTCGCGAGGTCTTGGTCATCAGGAAGAGAAGGACCTCGATCGGCAGGGGGTGCAGCCAATGATAGATCCGGCCCGGGTTCGGGTCGCTCGGCCCCACGGCCATCTGCTTCATGGCGTTCTCGCCTTCCGCCTTTGCCTGCAGTATGTGGGTCACCTTCTTGCCCACGATGGAGAGCCGCTTCCTGACCGCCTCCACGGCCTGATCGTCCAGGAGGGCGAGCAGGCACAGGAGGTTGAAAAGCCACTCCTCCCATGGAATATCCAGGTAGAGAAACCGGAACCAGGACGACACCTGCCGGGCATTCTCCAGGATGGTGTGGACCCGCTTGTTGATGACGAGATCCGGATGGATGACCCGCAGCAGGTCGAGTTCCTGCATCCTCTCCAGGATTTCCTTGAACCTCTCTTCCCTGAGGATCAGCTTGAGTTCTCCAAGCAGCCTTCTCCCATTGAGCTGTTCGGGCAGCCCCATCTGAATCGCGTTCTGCATCAGCGTGCGGGTCTGGGGCCCCAGGGTGAAGCCGAACCGCTCGGAAAAGCGCAGGGCCCTGTAGATCCTCGTGGGGTCCTCGACGAAACTCAGATTCTGGATGATGCGTACCACCTTGTCCTTGATGTCCTTTTCCCCGCCGAAGAAGTCCACCAACTCCCCGAAACGCACCGGGTCGAGACGAACCGCCAGCGTGTTCATGGTGAAGTCTCTGCGGTAGAGGTCGAGTTTCAGGGAACTCCACTCCACGTTCGGCAGGGAGGCCGGCTTCTCGTAATACTCCAACCGGGCCGTGGCCACGTCGATCTTGAACCCGTCCGAAAAAATCACCCGGGCGGTCCCGAAGCGCTCGTGGCTGCGCTTTCGTGCCTCGTACCGCTCGCAGATCTGCTGGGCGAATTCGAGCCCGTCTCCTTCCACGACGATGTCGATGTCAAGATTGTCCCTGCGCAACAGGCAATCGCGCACCACCCCGCCGACCAGGTACGCGTGCATCCCGAGGGACTCCGCGATCTCCCCGAACTCCTTGAGCAGTTGGAAGGCTCGAGCCGGGAGCCTCTCGCGCATCAGGCGGGCCACCCGCCTCTCGCGGCCCGTGTCGGGCGGTTCTTCCGCCAGGGGATCCCTGTGGGGCGTCGGCAGGGAGCCGGCGATGCTGCGCAGCAGGTCCGTGCGCGAAAGCAGGCCCACCAGCCTTTCCCCCTCCAGTACGGGGACAAAGCGTTGAGCGCCCTTCAGAAGAAGGTCCTGGGCCTGCCGCAAGGGGTCGTCGGGCGACAGGGTGATAAAATCGGAGGTCATGATCTCGCTGACCTTGTTCTCCTTCAGCCCATGATAGAGCGCCTTCTCCACCACCTGGCGCGTGAGAATGCCTTGCACCCGCTCTCCCTCGAGGACGGGAAGGCTGTTGATGTTGTACCGGTTGAGGGTTTCCGCCGCCTGTGCGATCGTGGCGCCCACGGCCATAGACTTCACCGGGAAGGTCATGTGGTCCCGAACCTTTTCCTTCTCCTCCCGCGGTCGCAAGTGCTCGTTCAGCAGGGCGAACAACTGCTCCCGGATCTGGAACAGGGTCAGGTCCTTGACCGTTGCCGATGCTGCGGTGGGATGACCGCCCCCTCCGAAATCTCTCGCAATGGCCCCCACGTCCACCTCGGAGATCCGGCTTCTCGCAACGAAAAAGACGCGGTTCTCCATGCGGGCAAGCACGAACAGGACGTTCAGGTTCTCCATGTCCTTGAGCTTGTGGACCAGGACGGCCAGGTCGCCCACGTATCCGTCGGCGCTCGCCTCCGCGACGTTCACTTCGATGCCGTGCACGGTGTAGACCTTGCGGGTCTGAATCAGCTCGTTCAGGATCCCGATCTGTTCCTGCGTGAGCTCGGGCGTGATCAGGTTGGAGACCGCGTTCAGGTCGGCTCCGCACTCGAGCAGATAGGCGGCCGCCTTCAGGTCGTTTACGGTGGTGGAAGAAAAGGTCAGGCTCCCGGTGTCTTCGTAGATCCCGAGCATGAGGACCGTGGCCTCTTCCGGCACGAGGGAAATCGACCGTTCCCGCAGCAGTTCCACCATCAGGGTGACGTTGGCGCCGTAGGGCTTGTAGACCTCCACGTCGCCCTGAATGTCGCGGCCCGAGGGTGGGTGATGATCGTATAGGTGGATTTCCACGTCCGGATCGTCTACCAGCTGCTGAAACCGGCCGATGCGGTCCCACTGCCGGATGTCGACGAGGATGAGCTTGGTGACGCTCGCCAGGTCGATCCTCTTGAGCTTCTCGAAGGGAACGGTGTAGAGGACGCTCTCCAGGAAGAATCGCCGGAGGCTCTTTTCCTGCGAGCCCGGAAAAACCAGGACCGCCTCCGGGTAGAGCTTCTTCGCGGCGATCATCGATCCAAGAGAATCGAAGTCCGCGTTGATGTGCGTGGTGATGACTTCCATACCTGCCCCTGTTCGCACGATGAGGGGGAGCTTCTGTGCCACCCTCACCCTGACCCTCTCCCTCAAGGGAGAGGGAACGCTGAATAAGCCTTCATCCCTGCGAAAGCAGGGATCCCTCAGCACCCGAAGCCACTGGATTCCTGCCTTTGCAGGAATGACGGAAAGGTGGAGATACTGTTTCTGGCGAACCCTCCCCAGTTGGTGTTGCAGCCCTGTACTCCCGGTCACTTGGCTCGGGGGTGGTGGCGTTGGTAGATCTGCTTCAATTTCTCCCGGTTCAGATGCGTGTATATCTGGGTCGTCGAGATACTCGAGTGGCCGAGCATGAGTTGCACGGACCGCAGGTCGGCCCCCCGCTCCAGCAGGTGGGTGGCAAAAGAATGACGCAAGACGTGGGGCGTGACAGGCGACGAGATGCCCGCCTGGAGCGCGTACCGGTTCAGGAGTTTCCAGAACCCCTGCCGGGTCAGCCCGTTTCCAGACCGGTTCAGGAACACGTGTCGGGCCCTCGAAGTCTTGTCCAGCCCGGGCCGGACAGCGCTCAGGTATTCCTTGAGTCTCTCCATGGCCACCTCGCCCACCGGCACGAGACGCTCCTTCTTTCCCTTGCCGTAGGCAACAACGTAGCCCACTTCCAGGTTCAAGTCTTGCAACCTCAATGCCAATAACTCGGACACGCGAAGGCCCGTAGCATACAGGAGCTCCATCATGGCCTGGTTTCGGACCCCGAGAGGCTCGGCCGGGTCGGGCTGGGCCAGAAGGCGGTCCACCTCTTCCATGGACAGGTCCTTGGGCAGAGGGGTCCCGAGACGGGGGACTTCGATCAACTCGGTGGGGTCCTCGGCCATGTAGCCTTCCTTCTGCAGGTATCGGAACATGCCCCGGAGGCTGCTCGTCTTCCTCCGCACAGACCGGGCCGACATCCCTGCCTGCCCCTTGCCGAGAAAGTAGAAGCGCAGGTCCTCGTCCCGAACTTCGCGCAGGGGCTTCCCAAGGGTCTTGTCCACCCATTGGATGAACTCGGCAAGGTCCCGGCTGTACGCCTCGAGCGTGTTCCGGGCAAGACCCCTTTCCACGCGCAGGTGATCGAGGTAGGCGTCCAGCAGTTCGTTCACCTTTCTATCGTCGGCGGACAAGAGGCCTCATCCCTTCTTGAGGAGCCGTTCCTGAAGCTCCTGCAGCTTGTTCAACGCCTCCAGGGGCGTCATCTCGTGGAGACTCAACCCCAGGATGTCCTGGGTTATCGGGTGGGGGGCAGGAAAGAGAGAAGGCTGCTCCTCCTCGTGCTGCCCGCGAGCCCTCTGGGATGGGGCCAGCCTGGGCTTTCCCGTGTCGTCCCACTGGCCGGACTCCAGGTTCTCCAGGATCTCTTTCGCCCTCTGGATCACGTGGGCCGGCACGCCCGCAAGGCGAGCCACCTGGATTCCGTAGCTGTGGCTCGAGGAGCCTTCCATGACCTTCCGGAGAAACAGGATGTTCTCTCCCCACTCCTTGACCGAAATGTGACAGTTCTTGATGGTCGGGTACAGGGCGGCCAACTCTGCCAGTTCGTGGTAATGGGTGGCAAAGAGGGTGCGGGCGTGAACCTGGTGATCGATAAACTCCGCGATGGCCCAGGCAATGCTCACGCCGTCGAACGTGGAGGTGCCCCGGCCGACCTCGTCGAGAAGGATCAGGCTTCTCGGCGTGGCCTTTTCCAGGATGTGGGCCGCCTCCTTCATCTCCACCATGAAGGTGGACTGTCCGCGCACCAGGTTGTCCATGGCGCCCACGCGGGTGAAGATCCGGTCTACGAGGCCCACTCGTGCGGACCCGGCCGGCACGAAGCTCCCCATCTGGGCCATCAGCACGATCAGGGCAAGCTGCCGCATGTAGGTCGACTTGCCGGCCATGTTGGGCCCGGTGATGATGACCATCCGGTTGTTCTTCCCGTCCATGTAGGCATCGTTCGGAACGAATCGCTCCTCCAGGGACATCTGCTCGATGACCGGGTGCCTGCCTTCCCAGACCACGAGCTCGTCGGTCATCGAAATCTCGGGCCGCGTGTAGTTGTTCCGGACCGCCACTTCCGCAAGGCAGGCGAACACGTCCATCTCGGCCACGGACTGGGCGGTCGTTCGGATCCGCAGGGATTGCTCGGCAACCCGCGTTCGGACCTCCTGGAAGAGATCGTACTCGAGGTTCTGCGCCCTGTCCTCTGCTCCCACCACCTTCTGCTCGTATTCCTTCAGGGCAGGGGTCGTGAACCGCTCGGCGTTGGCCAGGGTCTGTTTCCGATCGTAGTCGTCGGGGACGGATGCAAGGTTCGCCTTTGTCACCTCGATGTAATAGCCGAAGACCTTGTTGTAACGCACCTTGAGCGAGCCGATGCCCGTTCTCTCCCGCTCCCCGGCCTCCAGGGCTGCAATCCATCGCTTGCCGTCCCGTGAGGCGGCCTTCAGCTCGTCCAGTTCCGCATTGTAACCTTCACGGAAGATTCCCCCTTCCCGCACCGTAACCGGGGGCTCGTCCTGCAGGGCACGGTCCAGGAGGGCGACCACGTCCTCCATCGGGTCGATGTGCCTGTGGATGTCCTGAAGCGCCTCGGCGCTCAGGCCCGCGAGGCGACCGTGGATCTTCGGCAGCCTGGCCAGAGACTCGCGCAGGCCGACCAGGTCCCGCGGACTGGCGATGCCGAGGCTGATCCGGCTGTTCAGGCGCTCCAGGTCCTGGACTTCCTTCAGGGTGTCCCGCAGGGCGGCTCGTTCGATCTCGTGCGCCGTCAGTTGGTCGACCGCTTCCAGCCTTCTCTGAATCCTGGCGGCCTGCAGGAGGGGGTACTGCACCCATCGCCTGAGAAGCCTCGCCCCCATGGCCGTCTGGGTGAGGTCCAGAACCCCGAGGAGGCTGTTCTTCTTGGAACGATCCATCCAGGTCTGAACGATCTCCAGGTTCCTCAGGGCCGAGTCGTCGAGGATCATGTAATCCTGTATCTCGTATCGGGTGATCCCGTGGAGATGCCCGGGGAGCTGTTTCTGGGTCTCCTGAAGGTAGCCGAGCAGGGCCCCGGCGGCGCAGAGCGCCTTGCGGCTCCCGTCGGTGATCATCTGTTGGACTCGCTCCGGCCCGAACTGCTTCTCGAGCATGGCGCAGGCCGAGTCAAAGGCGAAAAGGGAGGACGCCCAGGGGTTCCACAAGGGGGGCTGCCTGCCCCCGTAAATGGGCTCGAGGGTCTTCTCGCGGTCCAGGTTGTCCGGCAGGAGCACCTCACGGGCGTCGATCCTGAGGATTTCGTCCTCCACCGTGGAGAAGTCCTCGGTTTCGGCGATGCGAAAATCCCCGGTCGAGATATCCACATAGGCCAGGCCGTATCGGCTCCCCTCCTGCGGGTCGGGCGGTGCAAGGCAGAGGAGGAAATTGTTGTGATCCGCTTCGAGATTCTCGGACTCGAGCACCAGCCCCGGGGTGACCACCCGGGTAACCTCCCTGCGCACGATCCCCTTGGCCTGCCGCGGGTCTTCGACCTGGTCGCAGATCGCCACCTTGTAGCCCTTGGTGATCAGCCTGGAGATGTATCCCGAGGCGGCATGGTAGGGAATGCCGCAGAGGGGGACCTTGTCCGGTGAGTTCTTGTTCCTGCTCGTCAGAGTGAGGTCGAGTTCCCGGGACGCGACCTCCGCATCCTCGAAGAACATTTCGTAGAAGTCACCAAGCCTAAAAAACAGAATAGCATCAGGGTATTGCCCCTTGATCTGCAAGTATTGTCTCATCATTGGGGTTTGTTCGTTCACGGGCAAGTCCCTTCAGAAACCCTGCGTTCTGCTGTCACTAGGTTTGTACATCATTTCACTTGATGCTTGCAACACGGAGAGGCAAACGACTCCCCCGAAAGAAAAATAAAAAATCCGGGAACCGCCCCTTGACACGTTGCGTCAAGTGATTATTTTTTTAGTTGACACACAGCGTCATAGTTGATAGAGTCCTGAATAACGCACCGCATCATTAATGGGTATTCGGAAATTCTGCATAAGGGGCAAGGCCCCGGAAAGGAGGCTATCATGGAGGCGAACACAAGAGCACCGAGGCATGGCCTGGACGGATTGAACCTGGACTGGAATCCGTTGCGCAACTGGAGAGAAAAGACCCCGACCAACGAGAAGGTGGCCGAAATAGCGCTGCTCGCAGCGACGGGAACGGTATTGGGATTCGTCGTCTGGTGCGCTGCGAAGGCGGCAGAGAACTACACGATCCTGGGCTTCGGCTAATCCCGGGCCCCTGGTAAGCCTCTTTCCAGGACCAGGAATCACCACACGCAAGGGCGGTGCCTTGACGGGCCCGCCCTTTTCTCCCACAGAAATCCAAAACCCTTTCCCTGGAAATAAGTGGCTGTCCCCGATTTCACGACCCACCCCCCTGGCACCCCTGCCGTTGACACAAAACACCTTTTCAATCAATATTCCTATTTGTGTAATTGCCTGTCCGGAACCACGCCCACCGTCCTGAGGAGGCACTCATGAAGGACGCAATCGTTCCCCATCGCATTCAAGCCCCTGACAACGCCCTGATCGACCTCGAGCAGCGACTCACCCATACCCGCTGGCCGGACCCGGAGACGCCCGGGGACTGGTCGCAGGGGATTCCGCTGGCCTACATGAAGGAAGTCGTCCACTACTGGGCCTCGGAGTATGACTGGCGCCGATGCGAGGACCGGATAAACAGTTTCGACCCGGCCAAGACGGAGTTGGACGGGCTCGGTATCCACTTCCTGCACGTGCGCTCTCCACGGGAAGATGCTTTGCCTCTGCTGATGACCCACGGCTGGCCCGGGTCGATCATCGAGTTCATGAAGGTAATCGAGCCTCTGGCCGATCCTGCCGGCCACGGTGGTGACAGCGCGGATGCCTTCCACGTGGTCTGCCCTTCCCTGCCCGGGTACGGGTTCTCCGACAAGCCGGCGGAGACCGGATGGACGACCCAGCGTACCGCCAGCGCTTGGGCAGAGCTCATGAAGCGCCTCGGCTACGAGCGGTACGTTGCCCAAGGGGGCGATTGGGGCTCGATGGTGACGTCCGAGATTGCCCTGGCCGATCCGGAGCATTGCGCCGGGATTCACCTCAACATGCCTGTCGTTGGGCCGGACCCGGAAACCATGGACGATCTGACGCCAGGCGAGCAATCCGCCCTCGAATCGCTGCAGCACTACCAGGACTGGGATTCAGGGTATTCGAAACAGCAGAGCACCCGCCCGCAGACCGTGGGCTACGGGCTGGTGGACTCCCCTGCCGGGCAGGCCGCCTGGATCCTGGAGAAGTTCTGGGCCTGGACCGACTGCGACGGTCACCCGGAGAACGTGCTCTCCCGGGACGAGCTACTCGACAACGTGATGCTCTACTGGCTGACGGCCGCCGGGGCGTCCTCCGCGCGCCTGTACTGGGAGAGCTTCAACAAGATCAACTTCGAACCGATCCACATCCCGGTCGGTTGCAGCATCTTCCCCAAGGAGATCTTCCGCTGCTCCCGACGCTGGGCCGAGAAGAGGTTCACCCGTCTCGTCTACTGGAACGAACTCGACAAGGGCGGCCACTTCGCCGCCTTCGAACAGCCGGCAGCCTTCGTGGAGGAACTGAGGAGCTGCTTCCGCCACATGCGATGAAGCAGGCAAGTGAGACAAGAGGAGAGAAAATGCGCACCGCGAAGAGACGGCTGATTGTTCTCGCCTGTATCCTCTTCCGGGGAGTTCGGGGACAGGCACCGATCTCAAAGCTAAGAACGTCTTGACGAATCGAAAACAGGACCGGAGGCACGCATGTATGCCGGCAAAGTGCTCGAAGTCGATCTGACGAGGGGCAAGCACGAGATCAGCCCTCTGGGCCAGGATCTCCGAGGCCAATACATCGGAGGCAGCGCCCTCAATCTCAGGCTCTTTGCGGACCGTTGTGACCCGCAGGTGGATGCCCTGTCGCCGGGGAACGTGATCGTCATCGGCGCCGGGGCCCTTGCCGGAAGTACTTCCCCCGGGTCGGGCAAGATTGCGGGAACGACGAAGTTTGCCCTGCCCGCCTCGCCCGACGGCAAGTGCTACGTGGCATCGGGAATCAGTGGAAGCAACCGCTTCGGAACGAACTTGAGGGCTGCCGGTTACGATCATCTCCTGGTTCGGGGAAAGAGCTCCGGGCCGGTCTACCTGCTGATCGAAGACGGGCGGGTCGAGATCCGTGACGCCTCCGGACTCTGGGGCAACAAGGACACCTACGAGACCACCGAAGCATTGCGCTCCGCTCATCCGGGCTGCGGGGTGATGTGCATCGGCGAGGCGGGAGAGAATCAGGTCCGGTTTGCCCTGGCCATCACGGATCGCCATTCCACCATGGGCAGGAACGGGTTCGGCGCCGTCATGGGCTCCAAGAACTTGAAGGCGATCGTGGTCCGGGGTTCGCAGCGCCCGAGTCCCTTTGACCCGGATTCCCTCAAGGGGGTCGTCCGGGAGATCCGGGAGGAGGCAAGAGAAAACCGTTACGCTCGAGAGTTCCACGACCTGGGCATCCATGCCGTCTGGGACATGTGGACCGAGTTGATCAGTCCCGGGCTCTGGAGCAAGGCCGAGTGGACGCAGTACTACGGGCCGGAAGTGGCGCGTAAGGCCGGTGCGGGCGCCTCTGCCTGCACGGGCTGTTTTCTGGCCTGCAAGACCAAGCTGGAGGCAAAGGAGGGCAAGAGAAAAGGGCAGAAAATGGAGACGGGCCACTTCCTGGACATCGCCTGCCTTGCGCAGTACCTGGGCCTTCGAGACTGGCCGGACATGGCCTACCTGATGGATCTCTGCAATCGGGCGGGCCTGTGTGGTATATCCGGCATCGGCTCGGCCTTTGTTCTCTCCATGGCCCAGGGGATGGGCCTGCTCAAGGAGGGGGAAACTCCCGGGGTCGACTTCACCGGGGACGTGGAGAAGTATGCGAGCCTGCTGCAACTGGTGTCCGGCCGTCGCGGCGCGGGCGATGCGGTCGCAGACGGATGGTTCTCGCTCTTCGAATACCTGGACGGGACCGACCTGAGCGCCTTCTTCGGCCTCGTGAAAGGGGCCTTCTGCTTCTACGACATGCGCGACACGAAACTGGATGCGCGTTCTTTTCACATGGTGGTGAACCCCCGGGGCGCCCATCATCCCCAATGCCACTGGACCATGTCGGCCCCCCGCGTTCCTTACGAGACCCTGCGCAAAGCGTTCCTGGAGACCGGGGCCACGCCGGAAGACGCGGAGAGGATCTTCAAGGACGGCGACGTGAAGGTGGGCCGGCTGACCCGTCATGTGCAGGATGCGGGCATGGTCATGGACAGCATCGGGAGCTGCGTCTTCTACAGCATCATCGGGCTGCCCCTGCAATTGGAGAACCTGTCGAGAATCTACACCGCAGCCACGGGCAAGGAAACGAGTGCGGCCCATCTGAAGCGATGCGGAGAGAGAGGGCACAATCTGCTCAAGCTGCTGAATGTGCGTGCAGGGTTCGGACGCGAGGACGACCGGTTTCCCGCGCTTTGGATGGAACCCAAGGTTACGCCCGACGGCGAGATCCGGCTGATGGACTATTATGGCCGCAGGGAGCTCGGCGAACAGGACCTGGTTCGAGAACTGGATGAGTATTACGACGAGAGGGGCTGGAACCCGGCCGACTCGCACCCCACCCCCGAGAAGCTCGAAGAGCTGGGGCTTTCAAACCAATCGGGTAGTTTGTAGTTTGGGGACAGGCACTTAACTCCTGCGAAATTGGGTAGTTTGGGGACAGGCACTAAACTCGGGAGTTTAGTGCCTGTCCCCAAACTACCCCGATCTCCCCTGGGGGACAGAATTAGTAATTATTAACTTTAACAATTAGACTTAAGTGATTAAAATATAATCATTAAATAATGATATCTCTTGGGATACTTCACCTCGGGCCGGCGGCTGAGATCCGTCGCGCTTGTTTCTTTCGCTCCCCGCTCAGGGCGTACCACGTCTTGCCGAGGGCCTCGATGACCTGGGGCGCCGGGATCGGAATTCTGTTCTTCACGGCCCAGCGGCCGTAGCACCGGGGCATCCTGCCCGTCTTGCGTGACGGGTCGAGAGTGACCTCCTCGATGATCAAGCCTTCCTCATTTCCCATCTGCGCCTTCACGGTGCCGTCCGAGTCGCAAATGGTCGAGAGCCCGGGAAAGGCGGAGTCCTGCTGGAGGAAGGGCAGGCCCGGCACGGGCGTCTGCCACGGGCCGCTCTTGTTGATCAGGACCGCAGGTATTCCCAGGACGCGCGCGTAGTGTGGAGCGAGCTCCTTCAAGCCGCGGTTGAAATCTTCAGCGTTCTTCTGGGAAACCAGGACGCTCGTGGAAGGGGTGGGCGCGGAGTGCGGCATCAGGAGCAGGTCCACCGCGTTCTCGCACATCATGCTCGGGATGTACGCAAGCTGGTTCTCGTAGCAGATGCCGACCCCCACCTTGCCGAATTCCGTGTCGATGACGTGAGAGCCGGCGTCTCCTTTGACGAAGAAGGACTCGAACAGGGCTGAGGTCTGCTTCCTCACCCGGCCCGCTTCCTGCCCGTCCGGCCCAGTGAGCACGAAGGTGTTGAAGAAGTGCTCGCCCTCTGCCTCGAGAAAGCTGGTCCCGATCCAGACGCCCAGCCTCCTGGCGCTCTCCCGCAGCCACACGGCGGTCGGCCCGTGCTTGGTTTCCGCCCCTTCCCATATGGCCGCGGTGTAGACATACCCTGTGGGCATGAACTCCGGCAGGAGGATCAGGCCCGCCCCCTTCTCTGCCGCCTGATCGACGAAGCGGGTCGCGCGTTCCAGATTCGCTTCGACCCGACCGTTCTCCGATTCCATCTGCACGGCCGCGACCCGGAGGGTCCGGGCTTCCTGTTCTCCCATTCTCCTTCTCCCTCGTGATCGTTTCCCTATTCGGGATTGTACTCTGCCTTGAGCACCTTCTTCAGGATCTTGCCTGTGGCCGTGCGAGGCAGTTCCTCCGTGAACATCACCTTCTTGGGCACCTTGTACTTGGCGAGCTTGCCCTTGCAGAACTCGATCACGGCCTCCGCGCTGACCTCCGCGCCCGGCTTCGGCACCACGATGGCCATGCCGACTTCCCCCCACTTCTCATCCGGGATCCCGATGACGCCCACGTCACCCACCCGGTCGAAGCCCATGATCGCGTCCTCCACCTCGGCCGGGTAGACGTTCTCCCCGCCGCTGATGTACATGTCCTTCTTGCGGTCGATCAGGTACAGGTACCCCTCCTCGTCGTAGTAGCCCATGTCGCCCGTGTGGAGCCAGCCGTCCACGATCGACTCGGCAGTGGCCTCGGGCCTCCGCCAGTACTCCCGGATCACGTTCGGCCCCCGCACGATGACTTCCCCTGTTTCGCCGGCCGGGAGGGTATTCCCCTCGAGGTCCACAACCCGGACGTCCAGATGAAACACCGGCTTGCCGCAGGAACCGAGCTTGCGCAAGGCGTCCTCTGTACGAAGCACCGTGATGGCCGGGGCGGTCTCGGTCATCCCGTATCCCTGGCTGAAGGTGACTCCCCGCTTCATGTAGGTCTCGATCAGGGGGCGCGGGCAAGGGGAGCCGCCGGCGAGGAAGAAGCGCAGGCTGGACAGATCCGCGGTCTCAAACTCCGGGACCTGGGTCATGAAGAGGAACATGACCGGGATCCCGAACATTATGGTCGCCTTCTCCTCCTCGATCAGCCGGAAGACCCCCGAGGGATCGAAGAACCTCTGAATCACCAGTGTGGAGCCCAGGTACAAGCTGGGGACGGCAGACACACCCAGCCCCCCCACGTGGAACATGGGCGCACAGACGATCTGCACATCGGTGTTGCTGATCGAATAGACACCCACGGCGTTGACGCAGTTCCATTGTATGTTGCCTTGCAGGACGACAGCCCCTTTTGGCTTCCCCGTGGTCCCGGACGTGTACATGATGAACTCCGCGTCGTCCAGGGTGACTTCCGAATCCGGCTTGGGTTCCTCTTCGGATTGGTTTGCGGTCCAGGCTTCGTATTCATTGTCGTTCTCGGCACCTCCCGCCAACTCGCAGATGAACTGCTTCACGCTTGGGACCTTTCCCCGGATTTCCTCCACAAGGGGCAGGAACTCGGGTGAGTATACGAGCATGACCGGCTCGGAATCGTTCAGGATGAATTCCAGTTCGGGGCCGGCCAGCCGGAAATTCAGGGGCACCATAATCCCGCCGAGCTTACACAGGGCCTGGAGGATCTCCAGGAACACATTGCTGTTGGCCATCAGGGCGGCCACGCGATCGCCCTTCTTCACACCCGCCTGTTGAAACGCATGCGCCAGACGGTTCACCCGGATGTTGTACTCCTGCTTCGTCAAAGTCAGATCGCCGTACTTGATGCATGCTTCCTGAGGATAACGCTCCGCCCACCTTGTCGACCATTCGCCTACGTTCATCTCTCTCCCCCCCCGATCATCTTCGGACTCGTTCGAATACCATAGCGGAGTCTCCCGAAAATGCAAGAACGAAAGCAAGCCTCGTACTGCGAGGTTTGGCCCCGAAGGGGCCAATGGGGCCTGGAATATATTCTCCTGTACGGACCGCGGCACCAAATACTTAAAAATTTACTTTACTTATTTATTATAGGTATCTTATTTTACTTGTTAATTATAGGATAATATGAAGCAAAAGTGGAGCCGGAAGGGAAAACATGAGAAAAGGTGTTAGCTTTTCTCGGCTAACCCCTTTATTTGCCTATGCCTCCCCTCTGATGCAAGCTTCTTCGATCTGCTCGGCAGGCCTATCGTATCATCTCCACAAAGGCCTCGACACGGTTCTTCAGGATTTCCGCGTCTTCGTTGCTGTAATCTGTCTCGATCGTGAGCACGGGGATGTCCGCCGCCTTGAGGGCCCGTTCCAGCTTGAAGGCCTCGATCCCGTAGGGATGACAGAACTGAAGCCCATAGTGGATCACCCCGTCCACCTCGAGGTCCCGGGCCATCCGGACGACGTTGTCCAGGCGCTCGTTATTCGGCGTGAAGCAGGCGCAATCGATCTGCATATAACGGTCCGTGAGGTGGTCCAACATGTCTTCCCCGGTCCGGCCGTCCTCCCGGACGAGATCCCTCGTGTTGCGAGTCCCGATGCAGGACTCCTCGCCCACCATCACGGCACCGCCCGACTCGATCAAGAAGGGGAGCTTCCAGTTGGGCACGGCCATGGGACAGCCCGACACCATGACCCGGGGGGTCCCCCGCGGCACCACCCCTTCCGCCTTCTCGATCCTCGCCTCCAGCTCGTCGCAGAGTTCACCGATCTTCTCGGTGAACCTCGGCGGGTCGTCGTAGAAGGAGATCTGGTTCACCAGCAGCGCATCCCTGCCTGAGATCGGCGTGGGCACGGCCTTGCGAAGCCGGTTCAGCCGCTGCAGAACCCGGCGGCGGTCGTTGATCATCCGGATGGCCCCGGCCAATCTCTCTTCCGTGATGACCACGCCGGTCAGCTCCTGTACGAGGTCCATGAAGCGCACGATCTCCTGTTTCCACAATTCCCGGTCTCTTGCCTCCTTCATCTGGGGGACCTCCATCACATAGACCGGCGTGTGCTCGTCCAGGATCTCGAAGGCCTTCTTCTTGCCGTCGCAGGTGGTTTCTCCGATGACGATGTCACAGGACTCGAAGTAGGGGCAGATGCGGGCCATTTTGAAGCCCATGAACGATTTGATCAGGGCGCAGGTGCTCCTCGGAAGCACCCGCTCCGCAGCCTCCCGGCCGATCTCCGCGCCGGCACAAAGCCCCACGGTGATTCCGTTCGCCGCCCAGACGATCTCCTCGGGCACGAAGACGCAGAAGGTGCCGATCACCTTCTTGCCCTGCTCCTTCGCCTGCACCAGTTCCTGGATCCGGAGTCCGTGCACCTCGGAGAGAACAAAGTCCAGGTACTCGGCCCCCTTGAGCCGACCTTCCTGTGACAGGTAGATATCCCCGTAGAAGTTTCCCAGGGCCTCGAGCAGGCTGTCGTGGGCTGGAATGTCCATGCCGAGCCTGTCCCACATCTCTTCGTATTGGGAATGCATCGTCTTCTCCTTCAGGGTTGTAGAACCTTCTTGAAGCGTAAAAGGGCATCCACCGTCTCTTTCATGTTCGTGGGCCTTCCCACCCGGAGCTTGTCGCTCCTTCCGTAGTAGTCCAGGCAGGTCCCGCACGAGAGGATCTCGACTCCCTGCTCTTCGTACCCCTTCAGGGCGTCCATAACCGGCGAGCCTTCGGTGGTGAGGAAAATGCCGCTGTTCATGCAGATGATTCTTGCCGGCAGATCCCCGGATTCGAAGAGCACGCTCAGGAAGGCCTTCATGAGCCTTTCTCCCAGGTCCGGCTCTCCGTCGCCCAGACCGGAGGAATCGATCAAGAGCAAGAGATCCTTGTTCAAGTCCATGTTTTCTCCTTTCATGAGAAGGTGATCTCTGCGTAGGAACGTCTCATCTTGCAGACCCTTTGCGCCTGGAGCAGGTCGTGCGCTCTGCCGCCGATCACGGGACGCGGGTCCCGTTTCGGGTTCTTCTCCTGCCCGAAATGGGTCATGACGAAACGGCCTGTTGTCCAAATCCGGTGGAGTTTGGGGACAGGCCGCCGGTCTCTGTTGCGATTCAATGAGACAAAAAGAGCAAATCAGGAAAGTGGGTCGGGGTTGTTCAGATGATCGACAAAGCGGGGAAGGTAATAGACGGAAAGAGGAGTGAGAAGTACGCACAGCGACTCCGCGCAACTGCCCCGGCGCCCGGCCAGGGTCGTCGAAATGAGATTCAGAATTTGACGGATCGACCGATGAGAAGCCCTATTTTCAAGGAAAAATCCTTTCGTTCAGAATGCGCGGGCCAGAGTAGCAGACCTCCGCGAAGCGGTCAATCAGCGTCTTCGATCACGGTACGTAATACGATCCATATGAATTAGAAAAGGGGCTACGGCCTATTGTCCGTAACCCCTTGATTTTGCTGGAGGGCGATGCGCGATTCGAACGCGCGACCTTTGGTTCCGGAGACCAACGCTCTATCCCCTGAGCTAATCGCCCGCTTCTCGAGGATGTACCCTACCCTGTTTAGCACCGCCCTTCCGGTTTGTCAACGAACCGAGGGGTCTTAACCCACTGACCGGACTTGAAAAATCGATATCCGGAGACCTCGCATCCCAGTGGGGAGAAACAAACCCCGGGGCGCCTTCTGACAAACAGAAATCAATCGTGTATCCTGAAAGGTTATTCAACACAACAAAGAGAGAGAAGATGATCGTATACAACCTGTTCCCCCTGCTGGCAGGGCCCTTCCCGAGGTGGAAGAAACACTTCGAACGGGCCTCGGCCATGGGTTTCGACTGGGTTTTTGTGAACCCCATACAGCTCCCGGGAAAATCCGGCAGCCTCTACTCGATTGCGGACTACTTCCGCTTCAACCCTCTCCTGGTGGATCCCGAGAGCGGGCAGACGCCCGAAGAGCAGGTGCGCGATGCGATCAGGGCCTCGGAGGCGACGGGCCTCCGGATGATGACCGACCTGGTCATCAATCACTGTTCGGTAAACGCAGACCTGATCGACAAGCAGCCCGAGTGGTTCGCCTGGAAGAGCGATGGGCGGCTGGCCCACCCGGGCTGCAACGACAACGGGCGGAGGGTCGTGTGGAAAGACCTTGCAGGTTTCGACCACAGGCATTCGAAGGACACGGAAGGGATGTTCCGGTTCTTCCTCCGTGTGGTCGACCACCTGCTGGACCTGGGTTTCCTTGGCTTCCGGTGCGACGCGGCCTATCAGGTCCCCGCAAGCCTGTGGAGACGCCTCATAGCCGAGACGAAATCAAGATGCCCGGAAGCCGTGTTCGCCGCCGAGACTCTCGGGTGCACGGCCGAGCAGACACGAAAAACCGCTTCCGCCGGCTTCGACTACATCTTCAACAGCTCCAAATGGTGGGACTTCAACGGCCACTGGCTCCTGGAACAATACAACCTCACGAGGGACATCTCGCCCTCCATCGGGTTCCCCGAAAGCCACGACACCTTGCGGCTCTGCGAAGAGCTTCAGGGCAACGTCGACGGGCTCCGGCAAAGATACCTGTTCGCCTCCCTGTTTTCCGCCGGGGTCCTGATGCCCATCGGGTTCGAGTACGGGGCCCGCAAGAAACCGCATGTGGTGAAGACCCGGCCCGGAGACTGGGAGGAGCCGGGCGTGGACCTGACCGCCTTTATTCGGGAGGTGAACACCATCAAGCAGGAGCACCCCGTCTTTCAAGAGGAGGCCCCCACCGAGGTGCTCAGCAACGGCAACCGGAACGTGCTGGTCATGTGGAAAGGCTCGATCAAGACGCAGGAGGAATCCGTGTTGATCTTGAACAAGGATATCCAGAACAGGCAGCCCTTCTCCACGCCCCGTATCAATGACCTGGTGCAGGCAGGGGCCCCTCTGGCGGACGTCTCCCCCGGTGACCGCCTGGACTATATTCCGGAGCCATTCTCCTACGAGCTCGCCCCCGGCCAGGGCATCGTACTCATCACCACCCGGGACACCGCCCCAGAAGACTGAGCCCCCCAGACCGGGGACAGGCACCAAACTCGGGGGAGATAAGTGCCTGTCCCCGGTCTGGGTGCGAGTTTAGTGCCTGTCCCCGTTCTCGCATACGGGTGCGGACAGGGGTGGGGGGTGGGGTCAGGCGAAGGTGCTGAAGTCGAGGTCGGGGAAGATGTTGTCCTGGCTTTCGATGGTTGTGAGCCAGGTTTCGTCGATCCTGTCGTTCTTCGCATCGTCCAGGAGACGGTGCAGCCGGGAGAGGTGGCCTCTGGTTCTTCTGGAGGCATACTCAATCATCGTCCCGGAGTTGATCATGAAGGCCCAGTCGCTGGCCTGCGCCAGGAGCAACTCCCTGACCGCCTGATCGAGGGCCCGCTTCGCGAGGCCCGTTGCATCAAGATGCCCCCTCGCCTCGAGTTCTCCGGCCGCCCAGTGGAGATGCGGGTAGATCCAGTCGTTGCTTCCGTTCAGCCAGACCTCGCTGAAGCCCCTGTCCCCCCAACTCGACATGCAGGGGGTTGCGACCTCGTTCGTGGGGTATTCTTCCAGATATTCGGAAAGAGTGACGAGCCTGACCTTCCGCCTCCCGGAGGCAACCTTGCGGATCACGTAATCGAGCCAGACCGGGCCTTCGAACCACCAGTGCCCGAACAGCTCCGCGTCAAAGGGGGCGACGATCAGTGGCTTCCGATCCATGAGCGGACCGAGGTGGGAGAGTTGAGCCTCCCGGTTGGCAACGAAGTCCCCGGCATGCATCTCAGCCTTCTCCACCGCCCTTTCGGGGACGTAGAGGGCCTTGTGGTCCCCCTTCCCGGTGACCCGGTAGTACTTGAAGCCCGTGTCGATTCGGATCCCGTCTCGATGCACGTGGGGCCCTATGTAGTCCAGATCCAGGTCATAGCCTATGTCCCGGTAGAACTCCCGATAGTCGTAGTCGCCGGGGTAGCCCTCGATCGAGCTCCAGACCTGCTTGGATGACTCAGGGTCCCGGCCGAAGGCGGCCACGCCGGACGGACAGTAAACCGGTGCATAGACGCCGGCCGCCGGCCGAGGGCGGGCCCGCGTGATCCCGTGCGCCTCGAGGATCGTGTACCGAATGCCCTGCTCCTCCAAGAGGCTGTCCACGCCTGGGGAGTAGGCGCACTCCGGCAGCCAGAAGCCGCCGGGCCGCCGGCCGAACAGGCGGCGATGGTGGTCGACGCCAACCCCGACCTGCGCCCGCACGGCCGCAGGATTGACCGAGAGCATGGGCAAGTACCCGTGGGTGGCCGCACTGGCAATGATCTCCACCTTGCCGAGGGCCTGAAGATTGCTGAAGGCCCGGACCAGATCCTTCCCGTACCGGCGAAGGTAGGCGTCGCGTATCCGCTCGAGCCGCCCGTGGTACATGCGGGCCAGCCTGTTCAATTCCGGCTCTGTCCGTGTTCGCGTGATCTCCTTGTCAGCCAGTTCGAGAAGATTCCCGAGCCGCCTCTCGTAACGATACTGGAGAAGAGGATCGAGAAGCATGGAGGACAGCGTGGGGGTGAGGGACAGGGTCAAGCGAAAATCCACCCCGTCCCGCACCAGATCCTCGAGCGCCATCAGAAGCGGGATGTACGTGTCTGTAATGGCTTCATAGAGCCAGTTCTCTTCGAGAGAGTCCTCGTATTCGGGGTGCCTCACATAGGGGAGATGTGCATGCAGGACGATAGCCAGGTAGCCCTTTGCAGATGCCCGGTCATCCGTCATTCTGATCGTCCTTCTTGCCGTTCGAGCTGATCCGGCTCGAAGAAAGGCCGCCAACAAACAGGCGATCGCAGAAAAGGGAAAGATCCGTCTCGGCCCGCCCCTGCTCTTCGGGCGGCAAGCCTTGCCTGCTCTCGCAGACCGCTTCCATCTTCTGCTTCGGACCGAAACCCTCAGGCCCGTCGACCGGGCTCGGATCCAGCAGAGCAGGAGGGTTCTTGGCCTGCGCCCCGATCGGCCGGATTCGCTCGACCCTGTCGGAGCCACTCCCTGTGCGGGTTGCCCGGAGGTTCCTTTTTCCATGGGATTCGGCCGGTCGATGGACAGGCCCGGTCTCGCGGACCTTCTCCGCCTCTACGATCACCGCGGACCCACCGGCCACACCGACGACTGCACGCTTGTCCTCCTGCGGAATCTCGATCCGAGGCCGGTGTCCCGCGACCCCGGACACTTCCGAGACCCCCGACACTTCCGAGACCCCGGACACTTCCGACAGATTTCCTGACTCAGGATCGAACTCGGCCTCCTCGACAGGGTCCGCGTGGAGGATTCCATCGACCCGCACGACTCGCATGCGCTGCTCCCCTGCCTCCGCGCAGGGCCAGGCACGGGGCGTCTCACCCCGGTTCGATCTTGCCACTCGGTGGAATCGCCCGTCCGCTGCCCGAAACCCGAGGTCCACAACATAAGCCTTCTCCGGGCTGAGGAGGCGCACGTACCAGTTCCGCGACTCCATGTCGACCTCCACGTCGAAGCTGCCCTCCGCACGGACGCCCCCAACGGGCATGGCGGTGACGTCGTGGAATCGCAGGACGGCCTGGGGCCGCAGGGCCCCCGCCTCGACCAAGGCTCTCAGGAACCTCGCCCCGCTGAGGGAGACTTCCCAGTAGACATGGACGAGATAAGGGTCCACCGGAAGCAGGACAATTCTCGTCTTTCCATAGCCCGTAGGAAGCGTGCCGTCGAGGTCGGGCGCAAGAGGCTCGGCGACCTTCTCGTCCGGCCCGGCCCGACCGGTCCTTCCTCGCCCTCCAATCGGAGGTTGATCGGTCAACCGTCGCAGCCGTTTATCGTCCTGCCGGCTCATCTTCTACCATTTTCTCTGGAGTGTGGATGATGACACTATGCGCAAGTCAGCACTTGGCTGTCAACGATAGTAGATGGAAAGAACTTGATCCGCTGCGGAGTCCCAGTTGAAGGCCTCCTCCACGGCGATCCTTCCGTTCCGGCCCATCCACCTCGCCCTTTCGAAATTCGTGAACAGGGTGCCCAGCCCCCAGGCGATCGAATCCGGGTTCGGGTAGACCTTCAGGCCGTTCACTTCGTGCCACACGTACTCGTTCGGTCCCCCGTGGTTCGTGACCACAACGGGCTTGCCGGCACTCCAGGCCTCCAGCACGACGATCCCGAACGGCTCGTTTCGGCTCGGCACGCAGACCACATCGCAGGCCCTGTAGAGGTCGACGAGGTCCCAGCCCTTCTTGAAGCCGGCAAAGCGGGTTGCGTGCCAAACGCCGAGTTCATGGGCGCGCTGCTCCACGGCGTGACGCATTTCGCCGTCCCCTGCAAGGACGAATCGGGCCTCCGGATAGAACTTGAGGATGGAGGGGATGGCCTCCACCAGAAGGTCCGGTCCCTTCTGCTCGACCATGCGGCCCACGAAAAGGACCATCGGGGTCATGGGCCCGATCTCGTAGCCGGCCCTGACCTCGCCGGGGTTGATCCAGCCGTCGAAATGATGCGGATCCACGCCGTTGTAGCCCACGGAAATCTTCCATTCGGGGACCTCGTACATCCACATGACCTCTTCCTTCAGGGCACGCGACACGGCGATCACGCGGTCTGCGCAGTAGGTCCCTTTCCGTTCCCCCTCGCGCACCACCTCGGACCGCCCGCTGCAGAACTCGTTTCCGCACCGTCCGTATTCGGTCGAGTGTATCGTGAGGATCCCCTTTCGGCCCCGTCCCTCCTTGATCCAGATCATGGCGTTGGAGGCAAGCCAGTCATGGGCGTGAACCACATCAAAGGGGCCTACGAAATCCTCGGTATCATAGACGTGGTCGACGAAGGACCGGCACATGTTGTCGATCTCTTCGACAAAGTCGGCGCTCAGGTCGAAGGGACAGCGGTGATAGTGCACCCCTTCGATACGGTCGTACGGGCTCTGCCCGGCGCCCATCCGGGTGTAGACGTGCACTTCGTGGCCCTTCCTCTCCAGGGCGGCCGCCAGCTCGGTCACGTGGACCCCTACCCCGCCGACCGGGATCGAGTACAGGGTTTCCCAGGACAACAAAGCAATCCTCACAACGCCCCCGCAAATATCGGCTTCGTATGCCGTCACCTTCTTCGAGCTGGCTAGTGTCTTGATGCAGGGTATCGCCCGCCGGGCTTCAAGAAGCCCCGCGGCAAGAAGGCGCCTGTTCTTCCGTGGCCCTGGTGGAGTTGAACATGCGCAGGAGCTGGTCACGGGCCTGTTTGAGCAAGGATGGGGGGTCGGGCCACACCTCGAGGATACCACAGCCCGAGAACCCCCGCCCCTTCATTCGATCCACGAAACCTTCTATGCCCGAAGGGTCCCTCCCGGATGGGCCCGAGAACAGCGGGATGTGGGCATCTTCGTCGCCGTAGTTCTCGTGCAGGTGCAGGTGCACGATCGGAACGTGGGGGGCCAGCCTGTCGACGAACCCGAGATAGTCGTTGCGCGTGAGCGGGCACAGGTTGGCGTGGCCCAGGTCGAGGCACATGCCCACCAGCCCTCCCCCGTCGACCCCCGCGTCTGCAAACCTTGCAAACAACTCGTTGAACTCTTCGGGCGTGGAGGACGGGATGTTCTCGATGGACAGCCGAACCGGAAGGTCGGCCAGGCGACGGAGAAAGGGGGTCAAGATTTCCACGAAAGCCTCGATTCCACGTTTGGAGCGGATGTGCGTGTTGAGATTGCGTGCCCCCATTTCTATCGCAAAATCCAGGCTCCGGACAAGGTGTTCGTAGCCTTGGGGCTCGAGCGGGTCGATCCACCAGGGCGCGTGGACGGAAAGCTGTACGTCATTCTCCGCGGCCGTCCGGCCAATCTCCCGAAGCTCTTCGGGGTTTGGTTCCGCCTCCTCCCATGCATCCCCCAACTTGTGAGTGTCCAGGAACCACTCGAAGGCGTCGAAGCCGTTCTCGACAGCGTATTCGAAGGGCTCCGCAAGCCGCTGTGCGGACGGTGCCGTCTGGTTGCCGATGCGCACTCTGTGTTCACCCATCATCGAACCCCACCTGGGGACGGGTCTGGACCACGTGGGTACATCCCCCTCTATGGGCCCCCTCGATGTCCTGGGGGGCGCCGAAAAGATTTTCGACCGTCATGCCCACCCGGGTCAAGTGGACAGCGAATTCTTTCACGAAGGCCCTGTCACGCACGAGCGGTTCCTTTGTATAGTCCAGCCGCACTTCGTCCGGTGGCTTCAACAGGAAGCTGTCGTACAGGCCCGCCCCCGCGTAACCCGCAAGGTCCTCCCCGCTCGAGTCGGAACGGAAGATCAGCCCTGTCCCGTAGAGTCCGAAGCTCTTGCTCGGGTAGGCCAGGACCCTCGGATCGGGGTCCCCTTTCGGGCACGCAAAGCGAAGCCCGCTTCCCGGGTGGTTGCCGACCAGTGTCTCTCCGAGGCCCGGGACCACCTCGGCGTAGAGTTCCTCCCTGTTCCCGGTGAGCGGGTTGGCCGTGTGGATCACGAAGCCGTATTCCGCGTCCACGACCTCCTGAATCAGCACGGCCATCCGGAGGTGCCCGTGGTCCATGCCCCGGGCCCCGCGACTCAGAAAGGCCCTGTCGTTCCACGTGGACGCCCATACGCGCTTGATGCAGGTCCACGCCTCCTCGCAATCTCCCGGCTGAGGGAGCCCGGCCTTTTCAATGACAGAGACCAGGGCCTCCATCAACCCCTGGGGCGCCTCCAGGGACAGGACCAGGCTCTTCAGCTCCTCGAGTGCATCGTCCGGACCGCCTTCCAAGCCCTCCACCAGCCGGTCGTATCGGCGGGCCAGTTCGCGGTTGGGTCGGGCCTCGCGAGCCCTCTCGAAGACACCGAACGGCACGGCCACGGATCGCGGCACGGAGATCCAGGGAGGCACTTGATCGGCAAGGCGTCTGATGTTCAGGGACTTCCGCCCCACGACGCCTTCTTCGAACCTCTCGAGAGGCAGCGCGTATTCCTTGAAGAAAGGCTCGAAAGCCCTGGCAGGCACGGCGGGCAGGCGCGATGTCTGCTCCCGCGCCGGTCCGCCCTCCCCTTGTTCGACATCCACGTTCCCCGAACTGCTTACGGTCAGACGTAAGCTCTCCCCTTCCAGGGACCGGATTCCGTCGATCGTCTCCGGGTTGTAGCACGTCGCGAAAAGGAGCCGCCCGTTCCTGGCCCGGATCGCGAGATGGGAAAGCGCATCGACCCCATCGGGCGTCAGGATCGCCTGAACCCCTTCAGGGATCTCCTCGTAGCCTGAGAGCCGGTCCGCAAGGATCACCACGGGCTGGTCGAAACGCTTTCCCTGGACGGACTCGAGTGCGGCCACGACCTCGAGCCTGCCGCTCCCCCGGCCCGGGCTGACGACCTGCCAGTCCCCCAGATCGGCGGCCCTTCGCAACCGAAGTTGAAGATCGTGCAGCAGGGTCGATAGAACGGATGCCAGCGTGCCGCGCACCACCTCTTCGCTGAAGATCTCGACGGCCCAGGCATCGGCTCCGAAGGCCCGACCGAGAAGCTCGGCCTTCGGCTGGAGGAGGTCCCGGACCCGTTCCCCGAACCCGCCGAGCCCACGGGTCAGCCGCTCGACCAGGGCCCCGGCTTCGAGGGCCCAGTCCTTTCCGGGCCCGGCTTCCCGAGCGATCACCCTCCAATGGTTGAGGCACGCCTCGATCTCCGGGTCCTCATCGGCGATTACGAAATTCTCGAGGGTCCACCGGATCAGATCGACGCGATCTACCGAATCCGCGGGTCGGTCGAGGTCTTGCTCTACCCTCACGCGCAGGGTCGAATCCAGGGCCAGGTCGAGGAACAGGAGTTCACGTGTTTCCTGTCCCCTGTCCAGGGCCTCCTTGATTCGGCTTCGCGCCTCGAAGATCTTCTCCGCCAGGCGTGCCGCGGCAAGGCCCTGATCCTCCCGGTGTTGGAGTACGAAGAGAAGCTGGTCATCGAACGACCCTTCCAGAAACCCCCTGGATGCGTTTACCGCCGTCTCGAGGTCGACGCCGCTGTGCACGGCCCTGAGCGTGCCCAGGAAGTGCTCGAAGTCGTGTATCAACCCGTCCCGGATGTGGGGGACGAGATCAGGGGCGCTTCGAATCGGTCGCTCATAGCTCTCGAGCCGCTCGCGGGTGACGCCCCCTTCCCAAAGCGTCCTGTAGAATACATCGAGATCGCCGTGGCTCTTCAGGAAGGCGATGTAGCCCTCGCAGATCACGATGTCATCCGGCGTGGTGTTGTTGTGCAGCTTCTGATGCCATTCCTCGAGGAAGTGCCCGGAGACCTCCTTCACGTGATGGCGGTGCATGATCTCGAGGACCTCGTCCCGGATCCTCTGGCCCTGTCCGCCGCGTCCCACGCTCGTGAACATCAACCGGACGAGGCCACGCCCGCCAGGCTCGCGGGCGTAAGTCTCGGCGAGCTTCCCCGTGAGGCGGTCCAGGGCGTGGGCAAGCTCTCTCGGCTTCGTGTTGTAGTTGCGTTGCCAGTCGAGCTGCCTGATCGCCGAGTACCGGAGCCAGACAAAGAGGAGGGCCAGCCCGTGCACGTCTCCCTGCACCCTGTCCAGCAGGTCGTGACAGAGATCGAACCGGTGCATCAGGGTCCAGGAGTTGGGGCTCGTTTCGGCGGAGATGATCGGGTCGGCAAGGGCTGCGAGTCGCGCGCCTCCCAGGCCATCGTCCCGGTACACAGGATCGTCGACAGGAATGTAGAAGTCCTGCCCCTGGTCCTTCAGCCACCGCCCGGAGTCGCTGTCCCGCAGGACGAAGCAGACGCCCAGGGGAAGGTCGTCGGCCGGAAGGTCGATCTCCAGGCAGGCGAGCCCGTCCTCACGCTGGGTGAAGGGTGTCTGCACGGCCAGGTCGTCGAACACGACCGACCCCTGCGGTCGGATCGATGGAGGCGGCAAGGCCCAGGCACGCCGTCCCTGGCGGGACACTCCCCAGTGGAGGAGCAAGGGGCCGGGATGGCTCGCGACCAATCTCATCCCCCACCGGTCTGCGCCCTCCCACACGGCCACGGCCAGGGAGCCTCCGTCGTCGAGGTCGTACCGGTCCTCGCGCAGGACCTCCTGATCCGAGGCGGCTTCCCTCAGGGCCTCTGCCGGCGACGAAACCGGTGCACCCGCTTCGTTCCTATCGATCACCATTCCCGCCTGTTTTGGGCCGGTCATACGAACACCCTCGAGAGACAGTTCCTCTTTGGCCGAATTCATAGTAACATATCTGTCTCGTCAACCCTTGACCCCGACCAGAGGACTGCCCGCGAAACGCCATGGCCAAGACCGCACAAAAGAAAACAAGCGGCGCCTTCCTTCTGGAAACGGCCTTTCAGTACGCTCGCTCGCAGCGCATTCACCAGATTGTGGTGGTTACGCGCAAGGCGATCAACTGGGACCCGTTGAAGAATCTCCCTCCCTCTCCACCGATCCTCCTCGGCCTGGGTAGCAAGATAAAGAACGTCCCGAAACTGAAGGGAATCGACACCCTGGTCCTGGACTTGCCCGACACGACCCCTCACGAGTGGCTCGAGCGCTGCCTGCAAGAGGCCCTGCGACTCGGCAAGGTCAAGCGCGGTCAGAGGCTGGTCTGCCTGTTTCCTCTCGCCTCCAGCGCGGAGATCGACTCCCTGAGCATTCTTAAACTCAAGGAAGAGACAGAGTATGTCTCCCTCCAGAAACTGGCCCGACTGTCCGAGACCATCCCTGCAGGCGTCTTGAGCGCCGCAGTCGGTCTGGCCATGGAAATCGCCCGTGAAGGCAGAGAGGGTAACCCTGTTGGAAGCCTGTTCGTTGTCGGCGATTCGCAGAAGGTCCTGGAGGCCTCCAGTCCGCTGATCCTCAACCCTTTCCAGGGCTACGGTGAAGATCAAAGGAGGATTACCGACCCGGATCTTGCCGAGACGGTCAAAGAGATCGCACAGATCGACGGAGCCTTCGTGATCCGGCACGACGGTGTGATCCTCAGCGCGGGCCGGTACCTGGACGCCCCGGCAAAGGGGATCAAATTGCCGAGAGGCCTCGGAACCAGGCATCTCGCCGCGGCGGCCATATCCAAATCCACCGACGCCATCGCCATTACGGTTTCCTCCTCCACCCGAACGGTCCGCATCTTCCGAAGGGGAAAGATCGTAATGCAGTCCAGCCCCCTTCGAGGTTTGTGGATATAAACGAATTGAATGGACTTGTGAATGGATAATTTCTTTTACCAGCTGACCCCGGAAGTCGTACTTCAGGCCATCGAGGCGGGTGGCCTGAACCCAACCGGACATTGCATGGCCCTCAATAGCTATGAAAACAGGGTTTATGATCTCAAGCTCGATGACGGTTCCCACGTGGTGAGCAAATTTTATCGCCCGGGCCGCTGGAGCAAGGAGCAGATTCTAGAGGAACACGCCTTCCTCCTCCAACTCCAGGACGACGAAATTCCGGTCTGCGCCCCCATCCATTTCAATGACGGCAGTACCCTCCGGAAGACACAGGGGATCTATTATGCCATCTGGCCTCGCACCGGAGGAAGAGCCGCTGATGAACTAACGGATGAAAAGGTTCAAGTCATGGGCCGTTTACTGGCTCGGATTCACAATATCGGGGCTGCCCGGGAAATCGAACAAAGGCCGACCTTGACGGGTGAAACATACGGCCTGGAGCCCCTGGTGTTCTTGGAGGAAAACGGTTTCCTCCCAGCCCACCTCGTCCAGCGTTACGGCGATGCAGTTCACGAAATTGTTACCATCTTTGATGCCCTGTCAGCCCAGGTTCCTTTCCATAGGATCCACGGGGATTGCCATTTCGGCAACCTCTTGAACGGAAGCGAGGGCCTCTTTGTTCTCGATTTTGACGATTTCCTCAACGGGCCGGCCGTGCAGGACGTCTGGATGTTGGTCCCGGCACGGGACCAGGAGGGCCTGCGTCAGCGCGACGTTTTTCTGGATGCGTACAGAACGTTCCGAGAATTCGATGCTACCTGGCTCCGGCTCATTGAACCTCTTCGGAGTTTGCGTTACATCCGATATGCGGGATGGATAGCCCGGCGTTGGGATGACCCGGCCTTTCCGGCTGCTTTTCCCCATTTTGGGACCGAAAGCTACTGGGAGGAGGAAACCAACGATCTGGAAGATCAGGTCGAATTCATTCACAAGCATCGGGAAGACCTGCCCAGCCACCTCCACCGTCCCGAAGTTGAGCAGGAAGAGACAGAAGGCCTGACCAACAAGGACTATTTCTACGATCTCGATGACTAGCGCCACCTCCGAGTTTGGGGACAGAGTTTGGGGACAGGCACTAAACTCTAGCGAGTTTAGTGCCTGTCCCCAAACTCCGCCTGTCCCCAAACTCGGGGCGCCTACACTTATTCGGCTTCCTCTTCGTGCAGGTCTTCCCAGGTGGCGTAGCGTTCCCGCAAGTCGTCCCGTATCGTGGTCGCCCGGTCGTGCAGTTGCTCCAGGGCCAGGTGGTCCCTTGCCAGGCCCGGGTCTCCCATTTCCCGCTCGACTTCTTTCAGCGACGCCTCCAGTTCGCTGATCTCTTCCTCGATTCGGGCGATCTGCCTCGTCCTCCGCTGCTCGCGGCGCTGCTCCGCTTTCCTCTCTTCCCTCTCCCTGAGCCGGTCCTGCTTCTCCTCCTCCCTGGCGTCGCCCCCCCGGTTCGCCGTACCGGCCACGCGGCCCGCTGAGACAGGGATCAATCGCCCTTCATCCTTGGCCCTCAGGAAGTCCTCATAGCTGCCCGGAAAGCTCAAGATCCTCTCGTCACGCACCTCCAGGACACGGGTCGCGATCTCCTGGATGAAGTATCGATCGTGGCTGACGAAGACGAGGGTCCCGCCGTATGCCCTCAGGGCCTCCAGGAGGGCCTGCCGGCTCACGATGTCCAGGTGGTTCGTCGGCTCGTCCAGCAGAAGCAGGTGGTGCCGTTTCGGGAAGACCCTTGCCATGGCCAGGCGGGCGCGCTCCCCGCCGCTCAGGGCGTCGACCGACTTGAAGACGTCGTCCCCCCGGAATCGAAAACGGGCCAGCAGCGATCTCACCTCTCCCTGGGTCAACTGGGGAGATGTATCCATGATTACGTCCAGCAGGCTCTCCCCCGGCCGGAACCAGGCCCCCTCGTCCTGGGCGTAGTAGCCGACCGACACCCGGTCTCCCACGACCCGAATGCCTCCCTGAATCTTTTCCGATCCCACGAGAACCCGCAACAGGGTGGACTTGCCTGCGCCATTCGGGCCCACCACGGCGATGCGCTCCCCCCTTTCCACGTTCATGCTCACGTCTTCGAACAGAACCCTTCCGGGAAAGGCCTTGGTCACGTCCACCAGCTCGACGAGTATTCTGGGCGCGCGCGGCGGGACGCGGATCGGGAAGTGGACCTTCTGTCGCTTCTGCGCGGGTGGCGCGACCCGCTCGATCTTGTTCATCTGGCGGAGGCGGCTCTGTGCCTGCCGGGCCCGGTCCTTCCTGACCCGGTTCTTGGCCACCCAGTTCTCTATGCGTTTGAGCTGCGCTTGCTGGGTTTCATAGTCGGCGGCTCCCTTCTCTTCTCTTTCCGCCTTTTCTTTTATATATTTTGAATAGTTACCTATGTATACTTCAAGTTTTGTATTAGATAATTCCGCTACCTTGTTCACCAGTGAATCGAGCAGGTGCCGGTCGTGAGAGACCAGGATGAAGCAGGTGTTCACGCCCTTCAGGTATTCCTCCAGCCAGTTCTTCGCGTCCAGGTCCAGGTGATCGGTCGGCTCGTCCAGAAGCATCAGATCCGGTTCCCTGACCAGGACCTTGGCAAGCCCTATCCTCATCTGCCACCCGGCAGAGAACTCCTCCACGGGCCGTTCGTAGTCCACCGGCGTGAAACCCAACCCCTCCAGAATCCGTTTCAGCTTGCTCTCCTGGGCGTATCCGCCGGTGTGTTGAAACGTGGACTCCAGTTCGCCGTACTGGGCCATCGACTTCTCGTGATCGGGGTCGTCCGGGGACAGGGATGCGACCTTGTCGAGCAAGCGCTTTCGCTTCTCCACGGCCTCCAGCCATTCGGGCAGGGCGGAGATCACCTCTCCCCAGAGCAGCCTTCCCCGATGGGTGAGCCCGCTCTGCGGGAGGTACCCGATGACGGCGTCTCTTTGTCTCTCCACCCCGCCGGCCGTCGGCTTCACCTCTCCCGCGGCGATCTTCAGCAGAGTGCTCTTGCCGGAGCCGTTCTCACCGATCAGTGCAAGCCGGTCCCCGGGCATGACACGGAGACTGGCGTCTTCCACGAGCACGCGGTTCGGAAAATTCACCTGGACGTGTTCCAGCGCGATCAATCAGGCCTCCCCATTCCTGCAAGCGAACCTCTCTCCAATTGGTATTGCATCGGCCATCTTGTAGAATGATAGCGAAAAGGCTCGTCACCTTCCAGTTCGACGCAGACATGGGAATCAAGGGGTTTCTCCTGCAATGGGATCATCACACCAAGGCCGGCCCGAACTGATCGCACCCGCCGGGGATATGGAAAGACTGAAGACGGCGCTCCATTTCGGCGCCGACGCGGTCTACCTGAGCGGAAAACACTTCAGCCTTCGGACCTTTTCGAAGAACTTCACCCTGCCTGAACTCGACGAAGCGGTTCGCTACGTCCACGCCCGCAAGAAGCGGGCCTACCTTGCGGTGAACAGCTTTGTGAAGAACCAGGATCTCCCCCCCCTTCGTTCGTTCCTCGAGGCCGTCTCGGAGATGGGCTTCGATGCGGTGATCGTTTCCGATCCGGCCGCCTTCGAGCTCTGCCGGGAGACCGCGCCCTCCGTGCCCGTCCACCTGAGCACGCAGGCCAACACCACGAACCTGCTCTCGGCGCGCCACTGGTTCGACCTGGGCGTACGCCGGATCATCCTGGCCCGCGAACTATCCCTCGAGGAGGTCCGGGAAATCAAGAAGGAGACGGGCGGAGAAATCGAGGTCTTTGTCCATGGCGCACTGTGCATGGCTTATTCCGGCCGCTGCCTCCTGAGCCTCTACCTGGCCGACAGGGACGCAAACCAGGGACTGTGCACCCAGACATGCCGCTGGCGCTATGCCCTGGTCGAAGAAAAACGGCCCGGCGAATACATTCCCATCGAGGAAGACGATCAGGGGTCCTACATCCTCAACAGCAAGGACCTCTGTCTCCTCGGCCTTCTGCCCGAGTTGATGAAGAGCGGCATCGACGGGTTCAAGATCGAAGGCAGGAGAAAGGGGATCCACTACCTGGCGGCCGTCATCAAGGCGTACCGGTGGGCCATGGACCGGTACATGGAAGACCCGGCGGGCTACCGGCTGCCCGCGGACTGCTGGGACGAGATCCTGAAGGTGAGCAACCGGGAGTACACGAGCGGGTTTCTGACGGGGGAAGAAGAAGCCTCCATCTGTCTGGGCGAGGAACGGCCGAGCCCGCGGAGCACCCTGGCGGGCGTGATCAGGGACCGGGGCCGGGACGGCTGGGTTTCCGTCGACGTCCGTGCGAGGATCATGACAGGAGACACGCTCGAGCAGATGGGCGCTTCCTTCCCAAACCCCGCGTTTCCCCTCACCGACATGAGGACGCAGGACGAAGAGGAATGCACGGAGGCCCACGAAGGCGACCACGTCCGCATACGACTACCCGCGCCGGCCGAACCGGGGGACCTCCTGCGCAAGAGGATTGGTTGAAGGCGGCACATTGCTCGAAGTAGAAGGCTTCGTGCAATGTGCGGGCTGAGCCCCCTTTTTCGTTGACACGCAGGTTCTCACCCCCTCATAATCCGAATAAATGGAAGAGGGGGGCGGCATGGCCGTGGTAACGATATCGAGGCACTTCGGTGCGGGGGGCCACACGCTGGGCCAGATTCTCTGCGAGCGGTTCGGCTTTCGGCTCGCCGACGCGTCCGTGGTCGACAGATTGGCTCGTAACGAAAAGCTCTCGCCCAGCTTTCTCAACGCTATGGAGAAAGAGGCTTCGAGCAAGCTCCTGAGCATGATCTCCACGCTGGTTTCCCGTGGCATTTTCTACAAGCACCCGGGCTCCCCGGCCGAGAAGGACGATCGGCAGAAATACCTCGCCTTCCTGACCCAGATCTTCACCGCCATGGCCAACGAGGGGGGATACGTCATCGTCGGGCGGGGCGCCCAGTTCATCCTGAAGGGGCATCCCAAGGCGATCCACGTGCTGCTCGTGGCGGACTATGAGAGTCGGGTCTCCTTTCTCACGGACCATCACAAGATCTCCCGCGCCGAGGCGGAGAAGACGATCCGGACGAGAGAGAAAGAGCGCACCACCCTTGCCTCGCGCCTCTTCGAGACGGACATAGACGACCCAAGCCTCTACCAGATCGTGCTCAACACGGGCACGATGCCCTACGACTGGGTCGTGGACACCGTGTCGGAATTGGTCACTCGATCCATGGATCGGGAGTAAGGACAGACCTGCCCCCCCCAACCGTTCCCAAGATGACAACCAAACATCCCTGTGATATGCAGGGATTCATGCAAGAAGACTCCGAGGAAATCGTCATCTGGTACTACCGTGTGGACCCGAAGAGGATCGTGCTGCTCAAGTCGATGCTCGAGGGATACGAAGGCCTTGTCGTGGTGCGCACCGCAGACCCGAAGGAGGGCGTCGTGGAGCTGTTGGTCAGCCCGGATTTCGTGAAAGAGATGGAACAGATCCTCGAGGACCTCTCCCACCAGATATGGATGGAAGCTCTCCCGGGGGCGAAGTATCCGTCGCCGTTTGATTGTTAGGTATTGGGTATTAGGTATTAGCTCCCCACCATCGCCCCCACAGTGTGGTTGGGAGTGGTGGGCTAATACCTAATACCTAATACCCAACTTCCAATACCTAAGAGCCTTGGGCGGGGCCGGCCGGGCGGGGACGCGAATGGTCCTCCCAGCGGGGCCGGTCTTCCTCGGGGCCGATGATTCTTCCTTTCGGGATCACCACGATGCCGCTGTCGGTGACGTGGAACCGCTTCCGGTCTTCTTCCAGGTCATGCCCGATGGTCGTTTCCGGCAAGATGTCCACGTACTTGTCGATGATCGCGTTCTTCACCCTGGCCCGCCGGCCGATGTCCACGCCGTCCATCAGGACCGAATCCTCTACGGAGGCGTAGCTGTTGACCCTCACCTGGGCGGAGAGCACGGAACGGATCACGCTTCCCCCGCTGATCACGGACCCTGTGGACATGATCGAATCCAGGGCTTCGCCCCGCCGCGCACCATCTCCCGGGTCGGCAAAGACCATCTTTACCGGGGGCAGCTGAGGCTGATACGTGCGGATGGGCCACCGCTGGTCGTAGAGGTTGAACTGAGGGCTCACCGAAACAAGGTCCATGTTCGCCTCGTAATAGGCGTCCAACGTTCCGATGTCCCGCCAGTAGGGCTCGTCCTTCTGGTTCTCGTCGACAAAGTGATAGGCAAGCAGTTCCCGCCTGCCCAGCATCTGGGGCAGGATGTTCTTTCCGAAATCGTGCTCACTCTCTTTGCCCGCGTCCGGGATCAACTCATCGTAGAGCGTGTTCAGGCTGAAGATGTAGATGCCCATGGAGGCACATATTTGATCCGGCTTTTTCGGGAGGGTCTTCGGCTCGAGCGGCTTTTCCTCGAAGCCGACGACGCGATCCATTACGTCCAGCTCCAGGACACCAAAATGCCTGCCTTCCTCTTTGGGCAGATCCACGACCCCCACGGTCACGTCTACGCCCGACGCGACATGCGCCTGAAGCATCTTGGAATAGTCCATCTTGTAGATGTGGTCGCCCGCAAGGATCAGGACGTAGTCGGGGTCCTCCCTCTCGATGGTATAGATGTTCTGGTAGATCGCGTCTGCCGTGCCCCTGTACCAGTGCATGCCGTACCGTTGCTGCGCCGGCAGGACATTGACGTATTCGCCCAGCTCGCTATGGAAGATGTTCCACCCCAGCTTCAGATGACGGGCCAGGGAAATCGACTTGTACTGGGTCAGGATGTGGATCTTGCCGATGCCGGAGTTGATGCAGTTGGACAGGGTGAAGTCGATGATCCGGTAGACCCCCCCGAAGGGCACCGCGGGCTTCGCGCGGTCCCGCGTAAGCGGCTGGAGCCTCTCCCCCCTCCCCCCCGCCATGACAAAGGTGGACAGTTTCTTGAGAATGTTAAGCATCCAGCGTTCTCCTGCCAGCCTATCCTGCATCCGGCGGTGGGCGGCCTGACCCCTGTCCTTCTACCCCCATACAACGAGGCCCATATCGGCCGGGTGCACGAGAAGCGGGTGTCTCGGCATGATCCGCAGCATGAAGCCGAATTTGCCGCTCTCCTTGAACGGGACCGTGGCCCGGTAGATGTGCCCATCCTCCCCGGAGCCACCGTCCGTGGCCATCGACTCGGTCAGAGCCCTGACCAGGTCTCCGTCCGCGTCCATGGGGCCGTAGTAGAGGTCCACCGAGACGTCTTCGGGTGAGAGCTGCCCCAGGCCGATTCGGGCCTGGATCGGCATCGCCTTGCCGACCGGAATTTCGGCACGGCCGTCCTCGAGCTTCAGTTCCTGAATTCGGACCTCTTTCCAGTGGCTCTGCACCTTCTGTTTCCATTGGGCAAAGGACTCGGCCGTCTCATTTCTGTCGTGCCGCATATTCTGATGAAGAACGGCGGCCGGCACGTAGAACCCGTCCACATAGTCCTCGAGCATCCTGTGGGTGTTGAAGATCGGACAGAGCCTGCGCATCGACGCCTTCATCATCCGTATCCATTCCCGGGGCGTGCCGTCACGGGCGCGCTCATAGAAGGCGGGAATCACCTCCCTCTCCAGTAGTTCGTACATGGCACGGCTCTCGATCTCATCCTGGTATTCCGTGTCCTCGTACTCCTCTCCGGCGCCGATGGCCCAACCACCCCCCGGGCTGTATCCCTCTGCCCACCAACCGTCCAGGATGCTCATGTGAAGGGCGCCGTTCGCCACCGCCTTCATCCCACTCGTGCCGCAGGCCTCCATCGGCCTCCGTGGCGTGTTCAACCAGACGTCTGCTCCCTGAACCATGTACCTCGCTATGTTGATGTCGTAGTCTTCGATGAAGACGACTTTGTACCGAAATGTCTCTTCATGGATGTGCTGCACGATGTTCTTGATGATCGCCTTGCCCGCCATGTCCTGCGGGTGCGCCTTGCCGGCAAAGATGATCTGTACGGGGCGTTCCGGATCGTTCAGGATCCCGGCGAGCCGTTCTGCATCCCGGAAGAGGAGATCTCCTCGCTTGTACGTGGCGAACCTTCGGGCAAAGCAGATCGTCAAGGCTTCCGGATTGAGCACGTCCTCTGCGCGCTTGATCTCCGAGGGCAGCTCTCCCCTCCGCAGGAGCTGCTCCTTGACCCGCCGGCGGGCAAAGGCGATGAGCCGCTCCCGCCTCCGCTCGTGGGTCCTCCACAACTCGGTTTCCGGAATCAGGTCCACCCGTTCCCAGACCCTCTTGTTGTCCGGGTCCTCGATCCACCGGGGGCCCAGGTAGCGGTTGTACAGGTCTGCCATCTCCTGAGAAATGTAGGAAGGGATGTGCACGCCGTTCGTGACCGAGACGATCGGAACATCCCTCTCGGGGAAGGCGGGCCAGATGCCCTTCCACATGCCTCGCGAAACTTCCTCGTGGAGCTTGCTCACCCCGTTGCGGTAGTTGGAGAGACGAATGGCGAGCATGGTCATACAGAAGGCTTCATTGTTGTCGTCCGGATTCTGCCTTCCCAGGGCCAGGCATTCGTTGAAGGACAGTCCCAGGTCTTCCGCGTACTTGCCGAAGTACTTGCCCATCAGGTCGGGCGGAAAGTAGTCGTTGCCGGCCGGCACGGGCGTGTGGGTGGTGAAGACCGAGTTCGATTTGACCACCTCCTTGGCCGCCTCGAGGGAGAGCCCACCCTTCTTGATAAGCCTCCGCATTCTCTCCAACCCGGAGAAGGCCGAGTGCCCCTCGTTCATGTGAAAGACCGTGGGCTCCAATCCGAGAGCATCGAGGGCGTGGACCCCACCCACGCCGAGGAGGATTTCCTGCCGGAACCGCATGTCCTGGTCGCCGCCGTAGAGTTGCGCCGTGATCTCACGGTCCTCCGGCGAGTTCTCCGGCAGGTTCGTATTGAGCAGGAAGAGCGCAATGCGCCCCACCTGCACCCGGTAGATGTTCACCCGGACCGTACGGTCCCTCATGACGAGGCTGAACTCGACGGGATTTCCCTCGGCGTCCCTCTCCTGCCGGACCGGCATGTTCTCGAAGTCGTTTACAGCATAGTATTCCTGCTGCCACCCCTCCTCGTTCAGGTACTGGCCGAAATAGCCCTGCTTGTAGAGCAGGCTCACCCCGACGAGGGGAAGGTTCAGGTTGCTGGCCGACTTGAGATGATCGCCGGATAGCACGCCCAGCCCCCCGGAATAGATCGGCAGGGCCTCGGTCATCCCTACCTCCATCGAGAGATAGGCCACCAGGAAGCCCGGGTCCAGGCCCTTCTCGAGGTGGAAACTGTAGGGTGTCTTCACATTCATGTACTGGTCCAGGGCCTCCAGGACCCGGTCCATGTGGAGCAGGAAGCTCTCGTTCCGGCTGGCTTCCTCCAACTGCTGCTGGGACATGCTGCTGAGCATGCGAACGGGATTGTGGTGACTTACTTCCCAGAGATCCCTGTCGAGCCTTCGCCAGAGCTCGATCACGTCCGGATTCCAGGTATACCAGAGGTTTCGAGCCAGCCCTTGCAGGGGCTCGAGCTTCTCCGGCAGGGAGGGGACGACCGTTACCGTATGCCATTTCATCGGGCGGCTCCTTTAAGATTTCAACTCCATACAAACATATAAGATGCAGAGATCTAGGAGAAGTCTTCGCGTCCCGTCTTCTCGTACAGCCCGAGGTAGGCCTCTGCCGCCCGGTCCCACGAGAAAGACTCTTCCATGCAGTTCATTCGAAGACGTTGGACAAGCTTCCGGTCCGGGTACAGGCGTACCGCCTTTGCAACCGCCCGGAGCATGGCTGCGGAATCATAGGGTTCGAACAGAAAGCCCGTCCCCCCCATCGTGGAAGGGGAAAACTCCTGCACCGTATCCTTCAACCCCCCGGTCGCCCTTACCACCGGGATGGTCCCGTACCGCATGCTGTAGATCTGGTTGAGGCCGCACGGCTCGTAGCGGGAGGGCATGAGGAGGAAGTCGATCCCCGCCTGGATCCGGTGCGACAGGGGGGTGTCGAAGCCGTACCGGAACATGAATCGTCCGGGAAACGCGCCCGACAGCTCCTCGAGCGGGGCCCTGTAACGATCCTCTCCATCCCCCAGCAGGATGAAGGAAGCCCCCATGGCCATCATTTCGGGAAGTCCCTCCAGAAGCAGGTCCACCCCCTTCTGGGAGGTGAGCCGGGAGATCATCCCGATGAGGGGCGCCCGCCCCTGCTCCGCCCCGCCTCCCATTTCCTCGAGCAAGGCCGCCTTGCAGGCCTGTTTTCCCTCGAGGGAGTCCGGACCGTACGGGCAAGGCAAGTGGGGGTCCCGTCCGGGGTCCCACTCGTCATAATCCGCCCCGTTCAGGACTCCGTAGAGGTCCTTTTCGCGCCCGGACAACACCCCCTCCAGCCCGTACCCCATCTCCTCGGTCAGAATCTCCCGGCTGTAGCTCGGGCTCACGGTGTTCAGGACATGGGCCGTGAGAAGCCCTGCCTTCAGGAAATTCATCTTGCCCCAGAATTCCATGCCCCCCACCGACAGGAATGCGTCCGGCAGGCCGGTCCGGGGAAACTCGGTGGGAGGAAACATCCCCTGGTAGGCGATGTTGTGAAGAGTCAGCAGAGAGCGGGTCTTCCGAAACAGGGCGGACGGGCCGTAAACATGCCTCAGGTAGGCCGGAACCAGGGCCGTCTGCCAATCATGACAGTGCATCACATCCGGACCGAAGGAAAGGGCCTCGCACAGGGAGAAGGCCGTCTTGCAGAAGTAGATGAACCGAAGGGCGTTGTCCGGGTAGTCTCCCTCCGGCGTGCCGTACAGATGGCTCCGATCGTACAGATCGTCCCTCTGCACGAAGTAGCAGGGAACGCCGTCCTCCATGTCCGCTCGCAACACCGTGGCAGGCAAGGCCTCTCCTGCGATCTCGACGGGCAGGTTCTCCAGACAGGGCTGGAAGGGGATGCCGGTCTCCCTGGTGGGGCGGTAGAAGGGCAGCACGACCCTGACGTCACATCCCCGGCGCTTCAGCGCCCTGGGCAGCGCACCGGCCACGTCGGCCAGGCCGCCGGTCTTTGAAAAAGGAACAGCCTCGGAAGCGACGAAGAGCACTTGATAGGCTCTCATTGCGGATTCCACGCTTTCTCCAGGAATGTTGGCGGCACCTCGAGTTGGCGGACTGGAGGCGGGGACTGACCCCTGACCCCCGATCCCTGACCCCCCGTCATATCAAGACCGTCGGGCGTACAGGAAGAACTCACGATTTCCTTTCGGGCCCTTCAGGACGGATTCGCGAATGCCGCAGAATGCCAGGCGCTGATCCTCTACGAACCTCCTCATGTCTTCCAGAATCGCCTCGATCTGCTCCTCGTCCCTGACAACGCCCCCCTTGCCGACCTTGCCCTTGCCCGCCTCGAATTGTGGTTTGACGAGACAGATCATTTCCCCTTCCCGGGCAAGGACGGGGATCACGCAGGGGATGACCTTCTTCAGAGAAATGAACGAGACGTCCATAACCGCCAACTCGATCGGTTCCGGAACCATTTCCGTGGACAGGGAACGGATGTTCGTCCTCTCGAACAGGACAACGCGAGAATCGTTTCGAAGGCTCCAGGCAAACTGTCCGTAGCCAACGTCCACGGCGAACACCTTGCGTGCGCCGTGGAGGAGCAGGCAGTGGGTGAACCCTCCCGTGGATGCCCCCGCATCCAGGGCCACCCTGCCCTCCGGGTCTACATCGAACGCACGAAGCGCGCCTTCCAGCTTGACCCCTCCCCTGCTCACATAGGGATGATCCGGCCGGCTCAGGGCGACGGGCTCTTCGGGCCCAACCCACGCGCCCGGCTTGTCGCGCCTTGTGCCCGCCACCTCCACCCGCCCTTCCAGGATGAGGGCACGGGCTCTCTCCCGGGTTGCCACCAGGCCGGAGGCGACCAGGCGCTTATCCAACCTCTCCTTCCCCTTCGGCATGGCTGATCTTCTGTTCGAAAAGGTCCGGGTCTACCGGTTCGGCCTTGACCCCTCCCTTTTCGTCCCTTGTAAGGAGTTCGATCTTCTTCTCCGCCTCATCGAGCCTTTGGGAACAAACGCGCGTGAGCCGGACCCCTTCTTCAAAGAGTCCGAGCGAGTCCTCCAACGCCAGATCCCCGCTCTCCATTCGCTGGACGATCTCTTCCAGCCGCTTGAGAGCATCCTCGAAAGACTCCGGCTTCTTGCGTCCGCCTCTGGCTTCTTTCTTCATCATTCTCCCCTAATAGCACGCCTCGGCGATGAGGTGAAGCGTCTTTTCAACCGAGTTTGGGGACAGGCACTAATCTCCTTCAGACAGCCGCCATCAATACACAGAGATCGGTGCCTGTCCCCAAACTCCGGAGTGCAAGTTTGGACGGGCAACCGCCCGTCATGCCGGATCCTCTGTCTCGTTCCCGCCCGTCCGTTCCACGAGAGACGCCGGGTCCACGCGAGCCCCACCTAACCGGACCCCCCAGTGCAGATGGGGCCCTGTCGCCCGTCCGGTCATGCCCACCAGGCCGAGCACCTCCCCTTTGGACACCTTCTGGCCTTCCACGACGTCGATGTTCGAGAGATGAAAGTACATGGTGTAGACACCCTGCCCGTGATCGAGGAACACGGCCCTGCCGGTGAAGAAGAAATCGCCCACCAGCGCCACCCGCCCGCTGTTTGCCGCCTTGACGGGCCGTCCCTCCGGCGCCTTGATGTCCATGCCGCTGTGCGAGTTCCTGCGCTCGCCGTTGATCCACCGCCTCAACCCGAAGGGGCTCCCCGGCCTCCCCTCCACGGGTATGATGAAGGAGCCCTCCCACAGCCTCTCCGGTGTCTCGGCGGGCCAGAGCGCAGCAATCCGCACCCTTTCCTTCTTCACCCGTGCGAGATCTTCCGGGCTGAGGTGGACCTTGGAATCATCCGCGATGGTGAAACGTTCCTCTCCGAAGGCCTGGGCCGAGATCCGGATCATGGAGATCACCTTTTGTTCGGCAGTCCCCTCCAGGGCCGCAAGCCGGATGCTCATCTCGTACGTGCCCGGGTCCTGCCCCATGTCGATCCCGAACAGGGCATCCCACCTGCCGGGTCGCCCGGACGACGCCGAGAAGAGAACCGATCTCGACAGCAGTTCTCCCTCTTTCACGTACATGCCCTCCGGCGCGTTCACCCACAGGTGCAGGACTTCCCCCTGCTTCGGCTCTTTCGGAGACCAGGACACCTCCACCGGTGAAGGCCCACCTTCCTCCGCGGCCGCGTTTCCGGCAGGCCCGGTCCACCCGAAAACAGAAAGGATCGCCACCAGGCAGGCCCGGAGGACCCTCCCTCTGCATCGCCGCCCTTTTCGCATCACCCACGACCTCCTCTAATCATTCCCGGTGGTTTCCTTCCCTTCTTCCTTCTTTTCGTCCAGTCGGACGGTTTCCACAACGCACTCCAGACGACCCTCTGAGAGCATGATTTCCAGAGGGTCCCCTTTCCGCACCTCCTGGGCACGCCGGAGGATCTGCCTGGACGGAAGCCGATGCGTAATGCTGTAGCCCCGGGAAAGCACGCCCAGGGGGCTCAAGGACCCCAGGCAGGCTGCCGCTTCTCTGCTCCGCTGCTTCTTCCGTTCCAGGCCGTGTTTCATCAGCCGGATGAGATCCCGCTTTGCGGATTCGGTTCGAACCGCATAGGCCTGAACCCGGCTCGAGGGGCCCGCCGCAAAGAGCTTCGTACGCATGCTGCTCAGGTGAACCTCCCGCTCGTTGAGTCCGCGCCCTGCCGATGCCCGAAGCCTTTCAGACAGCTCGTCCAGCCGAAGGTAGCCGTCCTGCACCCTCCGCCCGGGGTGGACCAGCCTTCTTGCAACGGATGCCAGGCCCTCTTTCCTGTTCTCCAGGGTTCTGTCCGAGGCCCTCCGCAGACGGTCCTCCAGGGCCGAAAGCCCTCCCGCCAGGGCCTCCTTCTCCGGAACGACCCTCTCCGCCGCTGCAGACGGCGTGGGGGCGCGCGCGTCTGCCACGAAATCGGCGATCGTGAAATCGATCTCGTGGCCCACCGCGGACACGACCGGTATCCTCGAGTCGGCGATTGCCCTGGCCACAATCTCTTCGTTGAAGGCCCAGAGATCTTCGAGCGATCCGCCCCCACGGCCCACGATGAGCACGTCCGACGCGCCGTCGAGGTTGAGCGTTTGAATCGCCTCGACGATCTCGTGCCTGGCTTGATCGCCCTGGACCCGAACCGGACAGAAGCGGATCTCCAGGTTCGGGAAGCGCCGCCAGGCCACCTTCAAGATGTCGCGGACCGCTGCCCCGGTCGGAGACGTGACGACCCCCACCACCCGCGGGAGAAACGGCAAGGGCCTCTTCCTCTCCGGATCGAACAGCCCCTCCTCGGCCAGCTTCCTTTTCAATGCCTCGAAGGCAAGCTGAAGGGCCCCCTGGCCCTTCGGCTCCATGGCCTCCACGATGAGCTGGTAATCGCCCCGGGGCGGATAGACGGAGAGGTTTGCCCGGCAGATCACCTGAAGACCGTCTTCCGGGATGAAGGGCAGTGCCGCGTTCCGGGAACGAAACATGACGGCCCGGATCTGCGTGCTTGCGTCCTTCAGGGTGAAATAGAAGTGTCCGGAGGAGGGAGCACGAAAGTTCGAGACTTCTCCCTCCACCCACAGGGAGGTGAAGCTCTCCTCGAGATGGTCCTTGATCGCGTGGGTGAGCTGAGTTACAGAATAGACCTGTTCCGTGAGCATCGGGGTGGATCCATTCCGAGACAGGAAAAGGCTACGGCGCCGTTGACGCATCGTCCATCGCTACGGCTCGAGCCTCTTGCTGCATCTGCTCAAAGATGTCCCAGCTCTTGAGAATCTCCAGTGCGCGGGTAAGCTGAGCGTCCTTGACGGCTGCCTCCGGCTCGGCGGCACCTTCTTCGGGCGCTGCTTCTTCCTTTTCTTTCTCGCCCTCGTTGTTCTCCAGGTGACGCTCCAGGTCTTTTTCCCTGAGGAATCGAATCGGCCTGCCCTTGTCCTCGATCCTGTTGGAAACCTCGATGTCGGGCTCGATCCCCTTCGCCTGGATCACCCGCCCGTTGGGCGTGTAGTATTGCGCGGTCGTCAGCTTCAGCCCGGACCCGTCCTGCATGGGGATGATGGTCTGCACCGAGCCCTTTCCGAAGGTCTGCGACCCCAGAATCACCGCTCGATGGTGGTCCTGCAGTGCGCCTGCAACGATCTCGGACGCGCTGGCGCTTCCGCCGTTGACGAGGCAGATGATCGGGTACGAATGCTTGTCTTTCTGCGGGTGCGCGTGGAACTCCATCTTCTGCGACTTCATCCGGCCGTCCGTGTAGACGATCTTCCCGGATTCCAGAAACTCGTCGGCCACGAGGACCGCCTGATCGAGCAGGCCGCCGGGGTTGTTCCGAAGGTCCAGGACGAGCCCCTTCAAGCCGTTCTCGGCTTCCGACTCTATCTCGAGAAGCTGCTTCTTCAACTCCCTTCCCGTGTTCTCCTGAAACTGCGTGATCCGAACGTAACCGAATTCCTTCTCCTCGATCCTCGCCTTCACGCTCATGATCTTGATCACATCCCGCACGATCGCGACCTCAAAGGGCTCGTCCGCGCCCTCCCGGAAGATCGTCAGGTTGATCTTGGTTCCCTTCTTTCCCCGCATCTTCTTCACGGCCTCGAAAAGGGACAGGTCCTTGGTCGGGTCCTCGTTGATCTTGATGATGCGGTCCCCGGCCTCGAGGCCTGCGCGGAAGGCGGGCGTGTCTTCGATGGGGGAGACAATCGTGAGGATTCCGTCCCGGATCGTGATCTCGATCCCCAGGCCGCCGAAGCTCCCCTTGGTCTCCACCTGCAATTCCTTGTAGAGATCCGGCTTGAGGAAACTGGAGTGGGCATCCAGGGTCTTCAGCATCCCGTCGATGGCCCCGTAGATGAGCAGTTCCATGTCCACGTCCTCGACATAGCTCTGCTCCACCTTCTCGAGCACGTCGGCGAAGACCTGGAGCCGCTGGTAGCTCTGGTCCGGGACCGCCCTGACCTCGACATTGTCCTTCACAACCCCGAGCATGCCGATCAGGAAGAGAATAAGGAACAGGACCAACCATTGCGCTCTCGACCACACATTCTTCAACGTCACATCCTCCTGTAGACATAAATCGACCTATCTGCCGATTCTCTTAATCCTAATAGTGTATTACAAATCCGCAACAACATTCAATCCGGGCCGAATCAGTTCCGTCCGCCCCCCTTTTTGAGCCATTTCAGGGGGTCCTCGGGCTTGCCCCCGTGCCAGACCTCGAAATGGACCAGGCACCCGTCCACCGACCCGGTCGCGCCCGCCTGGCCCAGAACCTCACCCGCCTCCACCCTTTCTCCCTTTCTCCTGGTCAGCTCGTTCAGGTGAGCGACCACGGTGTAGTCCTTCTCCCCGTGATGAATGATCAGGAGCTTGCCGTATCCCCGAAACCAGTCGGCAAAGGCGACGCTCCCGCCCCAGACGGCCCGCACCGGTGTGCCCGGCTTTGTCTTGATGTCGATCCCTTTGGATCGCACGCACCGGCTGATCCCGAACTTCCGGTGGACCTTGCCCTTGACGGGCCAGGCGAGCTTTCCCTTCTGAGAGCCTAGAGGCCCCTTCTCCACGATCACCGGGGGCGGCGGCGTCCGCCGGATCTTCTCCAGCAATTCCTCTTCCGCCTCCCGGAGTTCCTCCATCAGCCGCCCGTGGAGGTCCTTGTCCTGGTCGATGCGGAACAGGAGGGCGTTCTTCTTCTGCCTGCTTGCCTTCAGGGCCTTCTTGCGCTTCCGGATGGTCTCCAGCAGGGCCGCTTCGGCCCTCAATCGTTCCTCCAGGGCGGCCTCGACCCCCTGTTTTTCCTGCTGCAGATCATGGAAGGCCTCGAGCCTCTGCCAGTCGGCCACGAGGAGGCGCTTCAGGGAATCCAGGTTACGGAATTTCTCGGGGGGGGAGGCTTCGGAGAAGAGCACGGGGAGCATGCCCGTCTTGCCGAGCCTGTAGTAGGCGACCAGACGACGGTCCTGCTCTTTCCTCTGCTGCTCGATCCTCTTCTCCAGGTCCCTCAGCTCGCGCCCCATCTCCTTCTTCTCTTTCTCGAGGCCGGCCATTCGGGTTTCCGAAACCCGGCTCCTCCGTTCCGCCACCAGGATTTCCTTGTCAAGGGACTCCAATGATTTCAGGAGGTTCTTGCCCTTCACCTCGAGATCCTGGAGGGCCTTCCTTTCCGCCCGAATCCTCTTTCGGGTCTCCCTCAGGCCTTTCTCCGGGCTCGATGCCGGGGAAGGGACGGGAGACAGGAGCGTTCCAAGGACACAGCCGATCAGGCAGAGGAACAGAAACCGGAGGAATCGGAGTCTCATGGTTCCTCGGAAAAACGGGAAAAGGTTAACAGACTGCTCACCACGCCGACCACAGCCCCCAGGAATATCAGGGTGATCGTCATGGGGGCGGACAGGAAAAGAGGCTGCACCCAACCGGCGAAGAGGCTCCAGGATGTCCCCATGTTGACCCGGAAGCCCTGAAAGAGAAGCCAGAGGAGACCGAGGGCCAGAACAGCCCCGCCTATCCCCTGGAGCAGCGACTCCAGGAAGAAGGGGAAGCGAATGTACCATTCCGTGGCCCCCACGAGCCTCAGGATCTCAATTTCCTCCTTCCGGGAATAGAACCCCAGGGTCAGGGTGCTGGAAATCACGATCACGGATGCGAACAGGAGGAGCAGCCCGAGCGAGAGGGCCAGCCAGCGGAGGACGCGAACGAAGGCAAAGAACCGCTTCATCCAGCCCCCGCCGTACTCCACGTCCGCCACGCCCTCGAGCCCGGAGAGCTCGCGGGCAACCTCCTCGATCGCCTCCAGGTTCCGGTAGGCCTTCTTCAAGCGCACCTCGAGGGAGGGCGGCAGCGGGTTCTCCTCCAGTCCTTTCAGGACGTGTGCTGCCTCTCCCATCGCCTCTCCCAGGGACTGCAGCGCTTCCTGCGGCGAGCAGTACTCGACCGATTCCACCTCTTCCCTGGCCTTCACGGCGTCCCCGACGCGCACGCGATCCTTCTCCGAAAGCCCCTTGTCCAGGTAGAGCATGATCTGGAGCTCTTTGCCCAGCCGGTCCCCGATGGCCTGCAGGTTGGTCAACAACAAAAGGTAGGAGGCAAGCAGGAGCAGGGTAAAGCCGACCGCGGCCAGGCTCATGAGCACCGTGGCCCGGTGTTCACTGATGTTCTGTGCGGTCGTCTTGAGATGGTAGAGCAGCTTGTAGGCCCACATAGGTCTCTCGCCTATTCATCCTCTACGAGGCGCCCCTGGTCCAGCACGATGCGGTTCTTCCCGCAGTAGGCCGGCAGCGACTGGTCGTGTGTTGCCACCAGCAGGGTCGTGCCCCGCTCGTGAATCTCCATGAACTGGTCCATGATCTCCCGGCTCAGGCCCGCGTCCAGGTTTCCGGTGGGCTCGTCCGCGAGAAGAATGAGCGGGTTGTTCACGAGCGCCCTGGCGATCGCCACGCGCTGCTGCTCCCCGCCGGACAATCGAAGCGGATTCTGGTCCCTCTTGTCGGCCAGCCCAACGGCTCTGAGTGCGTGGTAGGCCCTCTGCCGCACATCTCCCGGCGGCAACCCGTGTATCTGAAGAGCCAGGGCGACATTCTCCAGCGCGCTTCGGTTTTCGAGAAGCTTGAAATCCTGAAACACGAATCCCGTTTGCTTGCGCAGGCGGGTAAGCTCTGGGCGGGGAATCCGGGTGACGTTCCTTCCATTGACCACGAGTTGCCCCTGCGTGACCCGTTCAACGCCCAGAATGATCTTGAGCAGGGTGCTCTTGCCGGCTCCGGACGAACCGGAGATGAAGAGAAAATCCCCTCTTTCCACCTGGACGGACACATCCTGAAGGGCGGCAACACCGCCGCTGTATGTCTTGCTCACATTGAACAACTGAATGATCTTGGAGTTGACCTCGGCCGACACCGCCATGTTGGAGATTTCGTGAGGCATTCAGGCGTCCTCTTTCCTGTTCATCTCGTAGAGGATCTGAAGGCCCTTCAAAGTGAGGTACCGGTCGACCTTCTGGATGGTATTGGATTCCGGTGCAAGGATCTCCGCGATGCCACCGGTTGCTATGACGTATGCTTCCTCTCCCATCTCGCTGCGAATCTTCTCCACCATGCCGTCCACCAGGCTGACGTAACCGAAGAGGATACCGGACTGCATGCTGTGAATCGTGTTCTTGCCGATCACCGACCTGGGCCTTGCGATCTCGACACGGGGCAGCTTGGAGGCGTTTTGAAAGAGTGCCTCCAGGGAGATCCCGATTCCGGGCACGATGACCCCTCCCATGTATTCCCCTCCTGCCGAGATGCAGTCAAAGGTAGTGGCCGTGCCGAAATCCACTACGATGCAGGCCTGGTGGATTTCCTGGTAGGCCGCCACTGCATTGACGATTCGGTCGGCACCCACCTCCCGGGGGTTGTCCATCAGGATGGGCATGCCGGTCTTGATCCCCGGCTCTACGAGGACCGGGTCGAGACGCAGGGTCTGCTTGCAGAGCTCTTCGAAGGAATGGAGCAAGGGCGGCACCACGCACGAGATCGCCACGGCGTGGAAGTCCTTGAAGGAGAAGCCGGAAGCGGAACAGATGTTCTGAATGAGAACCCCGTACTCATCCGCCGTCTTCGTCTTGTCCGTACTGATCCTCCAGTCCTGCTGAAGCTTGTCTCCTTCGAACACGCCCAGAACGGTCTGGGTGTTGCCGATATCGATGACGAAGAGCATTTTCTCCCCCCGGTTGGATGGTCCCTGAAACCCTGACCCGTTGCGAGCCTCGAACGGGTCCCTCCTATTGGCCCTTCTCCTCCCGAAAGACCCGAACAACATCGCCTGCACGAATCTTTTCGATTCGTCCGGGCGAAGTCTCCAGGATCATGGAGCCCTCCTCATCCAGGCCCTGGAATCGGCCGTGGAGGGATCCCTTTGCGGTGCTGACCTCGAGCCGTTCCTCGGGGTGTGCACAGTAACGGTCCCAATCCCTCAAGACCGACGCGCCTCGGTCGAGCAGGAGCTGCTGATAGCCTCGATCCAGGTGCTCGAGGAGGCTCCTGACAAAGGGCAGCCTCTCTACCGGCCTTCCCAGGACGAGTTGGACCGAGGTGGCCGGGTATCGGAGGTCTTCGGGAAACATGTCCCGACTCATGTTGAGGTTGACCCCGATGCCGAGAACGAGAAAGTGTATGCCCTCCTGTTCGGCCTCCATCTCGGCGAGGATGCCCGCGGCCTTGCTTCCTTCCAGCAGGAGATCGTTCGGCCATTTGATCTCCGGCCTTAGAGGAAAGACCTCCTGCAGGGCTTCGCACAGCACGACGCCCGCCATCAAGGTGACCATGGCCGCGTCGGAGGGCGGGAAAGGGGGTCGCAGGAGAACCGACATGTAGAGGTTCCGATTTGCCGGACTGACCCATTGCCTTCCTCTCCTGCCCTTGCCTGCCTTCTGCATCTCCGCGATAACCACGGTTCCTTCTTCGGCGCCCTGCCGTCCGAGTTCCCAGAGATCGTCGTTCGTGGATTCGGTCACGTCCTTGACCAGGATCGTCCCTCCGATCCGGTCCGTCCGAATCCCCGGGTCCGCCTCCAGCACGTGGAGCGCGTCCGGGACCTCCTGGAGCTTGTATCCCTGGGAAGAAACGCCCTGGATCGAGTACCCCTGGTTGCGGAGCGTCTGGATTTGCTTCCAGACCGCGGCCCTCGTGATCTCGAGTTCCTTGCAGATCGCCTGGCTGGAGACGTATTCCTCCGCTCCGCGCAGGAGCGCGAGGATTCGCTCACGCTGTGAGGATCGTCTAGCCATCTTTGAGCAACATGGAAATATCTACACCGGGTGCGGAGTGGGTAAGCATGCCTACCGAGATCGCGTCCACTCCGGTCTCTGCGATCTCGCGCACGTTCTCCAGCCTCACGCCGCCGGAGACCTCCAGCTGTGCGGTTCCACGAGCCCGCTTCACGGATTCCAGGATCGTATCGATGGACATGTTGTCCAGGAGGATCGCATCGACCCCCGCGGCAACGGCCTCCTCCACCTCCTCCAGCGTGGACGCCTCGATCTCCACGCGAAGGGTGTGCGGCGCGCTGCGCTCCAGCGCCTTCACCGCCTCCGTAACCCCGCCACAGGCAGCGAGATGGTTCTCCTTCACGAGAATTCCTTCGGACAGGCTCGAACGGTGGTTGATGCCCCCCCCGACCCGAACCGCGTACTTCGCCAGGGCCCTCATTCCCGGCAGGGTCTTTCTCGTGTCGAGAATCCTGGTGCCCGTCCCTTCCACGGCATCCACGAACCTGCGGGTCAGTGTAGCCACCCCGGAGAGGTGCTGAAGGATGTTGAGGGCCACCCTTTCACCGGCCAGAAGGTCCCGCACGGGGCCTTCCAGTTCGAGCAGCACGGCCCCTGCCTCCACCTTCCGGCCGTCTTCAGTCCTCGCGGGGATCTTCACCTCCCCGGACAGCAGGGTGAATACACGGACGGCAATCTCCAGGCCGGCCACGACCAGGGGCTCCTTGGCCACCATCACGGCCCTTCCACGGAGACCAGGGGGAACAAGAATCTCGCTCGTCACATCGCCCGATCCCAGATCCTCCCGGAGAGCGGCCTGGAGCCACTCGTCCAACATCGGTTCGGGGATCATGGGGTGCCCCTCTCTTGCCGAGAATTTACTTGAATTATGGGGAATAATTGACAAGATAGACAGCACAAAGTATATTGAAATCGTTCTTCCAATTCAAACGGAAGGACGTGTGGGACAGAATGCCGAAGTGGTGGAATTGGTAGACACGCTGGGTTCAGGGTCCAGTGGCCATTAGGCTGTGGGAGTTCGAATCTCCCCTTCGGCACCAATGTCGGGAAAGCCCTCGTAACCTGCTATGGTTACGGGGGTTTTTGTTTTGTGAGGGTTTTCCTGCGAGGCAACTTGCGTATGACTTGCAGAAACTTGTTCGCTGAGGCGGTTCACAGCATCCCTGCGCATCGACAGTCTCTTCGCCGGCATGATTCCTCCTCAAAAACGTTGCGTAATTGAGGAGATATTCTATGCCTCGTCTGCCAGCGTCGACCATCGCTCCGCCTTTCTGACCAGGATCCATCTCCTTTCCGGTTTTCGCTGAAAAAGTGTCCAGCTTCAACCGGAATGGGTGTCCAGTTTGGACCGGAATGGGTGTCCAGCTTCGACCGGAATCGGTGTCCAGGTTCCCCCGGAATACGCAGTTCCCGCCGATACTGCGTTTCTCGCTTCTGTAACCGGTCCCTGAGTGCCTTGATTCGGTCTTTGTCGGTCATGCTGCCCCTTTCAAACATTTGGCACTTTAGTAAAACACCAGACTGCTCCTCACAATAATTCTCTTGTCTTCCTTCTTGCGAAAGGCTTATTCTGGTCCCGTCGATAGGCTCACCTTTCAAGCATAACCCCCATAGAAAGGAGGCCATAAAATGAACCGGAAACGTAGATTCCATTGACATAACCAAGTCTTGTACAGACAATCCCGAGGAGTGCCCTGCCTTCTACGAGTATATGACCCAATCCTTGGATATGGAGGAGGAATAGCCCCCGGTCCCTGTGGTCTGCTTACGCACTCTTCTTCCTCCGTCCGTCCGTCCGCCTACCCCCGAATGTCGGAAGCCGCCTTTCCTCGTTCCGGCAAAGGGACCCAAAGCTACTGACCCTTGTGTTACCCTTCACCCGGCCATGCCATACCCCAGGAGCGCCCGTAGCACGGGCTGTAGCGTGTCTAACGGCACCGTACGCCGGGGTTTCCTGACCTATCTCTTTCAGCCCTACCCTAACCATAGGCTTGCCCGTGCCGTCGTGCAAGACGATTCCCTCCACCTCGCTCTTGCCGCCCAAGCCAAAGAAACCCTTGACACTCCCACCTCAACTTTCTAGATTATAGAACGCCTCCGAGAAACAGCCTCCCGAGTAGCTCCCACCGACCATCGACGGGGAAATGCCTGGATGGAATGCGGGACGAAGATCGAGACTCAGTGTCCTGAATGCGGCAGAATACTGGCCCCCGGGTAGATGTAAAAACAAAAGGAAGAAACCCAATGACAAAGAGTGAACTCGTTACCCATGTTGCAGAACGTCTCCCCTACATGACCCGCAGGGATGCGGAGGTCGTCATAGATACGATCTTCGAGAGCGTGGCAGATGCGCTGGCACAAGGGGAAGGTATCGAGATTCGCGGATTTGGAAGTCTCAAGGTCAAAGACCGAGACGAACGCCAGGGCCGCAACCCGAAGACGGGCGAGTTGCTTCGCATTCCTGCCAAGAAGTACCCCCTTTTCAGGATCGGCAAGGAACTCCATGATCGCATCAATCCGACGGTTCCTTCTAGAGGCACAATGTCGGCGCATAGAGAATAAGAGAATGGGAGGCATGAAGACAGCAATCCGTCTATTGGGCGGAATTCTGCTTGTAGGGTGCACGGCGACAAAGGCACCCGATGTGCCGACCTTTCAAAGCTATTTCGGACAAGCCTGTGGAGGGGTATGCCGGCGAGAACATGCCTTATGTACTTCTGAATGCACGCAGATGGTCAAATCAGGGTGCATCTCCGAATGCAACCAGAGCCTCAAGGAATGCTACGACTTCTGCCTGGCAGACGAAACGAAAACGTCTCCACAGTCAAACTAGATATCACCCCGAAAAAGCCCTGGTTCGCTAGAAGCGCCTGAGATATGACTGCGGACCTCGAGCCGTTGCATCGTAGAGTAGCCCCGCCCAGTTACCCAGACGGGGCCCTCGCCAGATCCGGACGCGGACATTTCGACCATCCGG
>Ga0180429_10000204_pt1 | contig 53839 bp, 40 predicted proteins | sample SS_ome_FD_132428 | JGI IMG/M metagenome (GOLD analysis project Ga0180429, IMG submission 132428) | Hypersaline lake sediment archaeal communities from the Salton Sea, California, USA - SS_1_S_1 metaG | ecosystem: Environmental > Aquatic > Non-marine Saline and Alkaline > Hypersaline > Sediment ... | reverse complement strand
TCGCGTAGGCTCGATTCCGGGAACCCGAGGTCCAGGAGGGCGCCGAGTGTCATGTCTCCGCTGATGCCGGAGAAGCAGTCCAAGTAGGCTACGCGCATTCGGGATATCCTCATCGTCATCCCCGCGAAGGCGGGGACCCGTTGGCTCCATGTGCTGGGGGATTCCTGCCTGTCAGGAACGACGGCTAACGATCACAGTCTGTTCATGAGACTCGCAGCGTATCCTGCTCCGAAGCCGTTGTCGATATTCACCACGGTCACGCCGGACGCACAGGAGTTCAGCATGGCCAGGAGCGCGGTGACCCCCCCGAAACTGGCCCCGTATCCGACACTCGTGGGCACGGCCACCACCGGGCAATCCACGAGACCGCTGACCACGCTGGGTAACGCCCCTTCCATTCCGGCCACAACGACCAGGACCCGTGCGGACGTCAGCTTGTCGTGATGGGCGAGCAAGCGGTGCAGCCCTGCGACCCCGACGTCGAAGATGCGCTCCACGCGGTTCCCCATCACCTCCGCGGTAATCGCCGCCTCCTCGGCCACGGGGATATCCGAAGTCCCGGCCGTAACCACCGTGATGGTCCCCTTGCCCTGGTCCTCCAGATCCTTCACGTGGAGATACAGGGTCCGGGAGGAGGGGTGGTGTCGCAGGTCCGGGTGCCTCCTCAGAATGGCCTGCGCCTTCTTTGGGTCCACCCTTGTGATCAGGACGTTGTTGCCCGTCTCCTTCACCTGATCCAGGATCCGAACAATCTGCTCGGTCGTCTTTTCCTGTGCAAGGACAACTTCAGGGAAGCCCTTTCGCAGGTGTCGATGCGTATCGATCTTGGCAAACCCCATATCCTGAAACGGGAAGGCACGAAGCCGTTCCATCGCCTCCTCAACAGAGAGCTTCCCCTTGTCTACCTCTTGCAGTATCTTCTTGAGCGCTCCCTTGTCCATCTTCTATGAACCCTCCTCTTCGGCGGACCCCCTACTCTTCGGCGGACCCCCTACTCTTCGGCGGACCCCCTACTCTTCGGCGGACCCCCTACTCTTCGGCGAACCCCCTACTCTTCCGAGAAACCCCTTGCTCGTTCCCCTACCGGATATCCAGCCTCACCTTCTGGATCGATCGAGGCGTGGCCTTCTCGACAGTAAAAACAAGGTTTTTCAGTCGCAGCACCTCGCCTTCCTCGGGTATCCGGCCGATGTGGCTCATCAGAAGGCCCCCGAGGGTCTCATAGTTTCCCTCGGGCAGTTCCAGATGAAACCGTTCATTTATGTGATCGATCTCGATGCGCGAGTCGAGACGATAGGCAGAGGGCCCGATCTTCGTGTACAGGGACCTCTTCGGGTCGTACTCATCCTCGATCTCTCCAACGATCTCCTCGAGGATATCTTCCACCGTGATGATGCCTGTAGCCCCCCCGTACTCATCCACCGCGATAGCCATGTTGTGGCCTCGCTTCTTCATGTCCAGGAGCAGCTCGTAGACCTGTTTCGTTTCCGGCACGTATAGGACCGGCCTGGCGGACGTCTCGATTCCCGCGGCAAGGTCCTTCTTCAGGAGCAGGTCGAAGTGGTGCAACAGCCCCACGATGTTCACGATCCGCTCTCGGAACACCGGGAGTCTCGAATACCCCTTCTCCACCATCATACGGACTGCCTCCTCCAGAGTCGACTCTTCCGGAACGGCCACCACATCCACCAGGGGGATCATGACCTCATCGACCTTCTTGCCGGACAGCTCGATGAGTCGGTCCACCATCTTCCGCTCTTCCTTGAGCATGTCGGACCCGTCGTCGGGCAGGCGCAGCAGCAACTTCAGGTCTTCCCGCTGCAGCATGCCCACGCCGCCGTTCTCCGGTTTTGAAGAAGCCCCGGGCAGCAGGCGCGGAATCGAGGTGATGAACCAGAGCACCGGGGCAAAGACCCGGGAGGCCGCCCAGAGAGGGTAGATCACGCGGGGCGCAAGGATATCCGCCTTCTGCCGAAATAGGGTCCTCGGCAGGATTTCCCCCCAGAACAGGACGAGGGAAGCCATGGCGAGAACCGCGTAGAACTCGCCCCCCTGGCCAAAGCGGTCGATCGCGAGGAAGGCGAGCAGGATCGTATTGGTCACCACGGCAAGGTGGGTCCCGACCAGGGTCGTGCCCAGGAGCCACTCGGGCTTCACGAGCATGCTCTCCACCATCCTGGCGCCCCGGACACCCTCGGAAGAATCGGTCCGGATCTTCAGCTTGTCACAGCTCACGATGGCCATCTCCGAGCCTGAGAAGAAGGCCTCCATGGCCAACAGAAACAGGATGACGGGCAGATAAGAGAGGATTTCCATCAGTCCATCCCTCCCTCGCCCTTCTCGGACGGCGAATCGGGCCCCTCGCTCTCGGTTCGGGCCGTGTCTTCCGGTTGCCCTTCGACCCTCAGCTCCAGGATTCGCGTTCCCTCCATCTTTTCCACGGTAAAGGTGTAGTGCATGAACGAGACCTTTGCCTCCGGGGAGGGCAGCTTCCCGAACAGGCCGAAGACGAGCCCCCCCATGGTGTCATACTCCTCTTCCGGAAGTTCGGCCCCGGCGAGCTGATTGAAGTCCTCGATGGGCATCCTGCCCGGGATGACCAGGGTATTCTCGTCCAGCTGCCTGGGCCGCGGCTCTTCCGGATCGTAATCATCCAGGATATCGCCGAAGAGCTCTTCGAGCAGGTCCTCCATGGTCACGAGCCCGGCCACGCCCCCGTATTCGTCCACCACGATTGCGAGGTGAACCCGGTTGAAGCGAAACTCGCGAAACAGGTCACTCGCCTTCTTCGTCTGGGGGATGAAATAGGGCTTCCGCAGGAAGGCCCTCAGGTTCCAGTCCCTGCGTTTCTCCGGATCGGCCCTGATGCCGAGGAGATCCTTGCAGTACAGCATGCCTGTGATATCGTCCTTGTCCTCCTCGTAGACGGGAATACGGGAATAGTGCTGCTCCTCGATGACCTCCAGGATCTCCTCCAGGGACTGGTCCCCCTGGAGACAGAACATGTCCGTTCGCGGTGTCATCACCTCCGAGACCCGGGTCTCCCCGAAGTCGAAGATGTTGTGAATGAAGTCGCGCTCCGCCTCCCAGAGGACCCCCCCCTCATTGCTCTGGTCCACGAGGTCCCGGAACTCCTCCTCCGTAATCGCACTGTCGGCCTTCGGGGCCTCGCCGAAGAAGAGCCTCACGATCCCGTTCGAAAGGCTCGCCAGGACCCACCGCACAGGCGAGATCAGCAAGTAAAACAGGCGGAGGGGAACCGCTGCGAATCGGGCAAACCGTCTCGGGTTGTAGAGCGCCAGCGTCTTGGGCGTGATCTCGCCTGCGACCAGCAGCAGAGGGAAACAAACGGCCGTGGCGATGACGGTCTTGAGCAGAACCGGATCCACGGAAGCCAGGGGTGGCCTGGAGGGAAAGGCGCCATCCGTGAGGGACGCGCTCAGGGCGGCAATCGTTATGTTGACGAGTTCATTCCCGATGAGAACCGTTACGATGAGTCTTCGGGGCCGTTCGACCAGCGCATGAAGACAGCGGGAGACGAAGGTTTCTTTCTCTTCGCGGATCCTGTAGCGCTCAACCCGTCCGAGGGAAAACAGCGAGGTTTCGGCACCGGAGAAAAAGCCTGAGCAGAGGAGCAGTAGGACAAGGAATGAGATCTTTGTAATGACTATTCCAGACAACCTTCCGTTCCGGTCAAGGGGAGGGCCTTCTTAACGAGCCTGATATCGCCAGTATCATATGCTTCTTTGGGCATCTCTTGCAAGAGGACCTGCTCCAGGATCTCTTCCACATGGTTGACGAAATTCAGTTTCACCCTCTTGCGCACGGCCGAAGGGACCTCGGAGAGGTCTCTCAGATTCCTTGCCGGCAGGAAGACCTCCGTCATCTTGCCCCGGTGCGCCCCCAGTACTTTCTCCTTGACCCCCCCAACGAGCAACACGCGTCCACGCAAGGTAATCTCGCCGGTCATGGCCACATCGTGCCGAACGGGCCTGCCGGTCAATGCCGAAACCAGCGCGGCCGCCATGGCAACCCCGGCCGAGGGGCCGTCCTTGGGGATCGAACCTGCCGGAACGTGGATGTGCACGTCGGAGCTCTTGTAGAAATCCTTCGGAATCCCCCACTTTCGAGCCGAGGCTCGCGCATAGCTCAGGGCCGCTCGCGCAGACTCCTTCATCACGTCACCCAACTGCCCGGTCAGGGTGAGCTCGCCCGAGCCGCTCACAACCGACACCTCCACACACAAGACCTCTCCCCCTGCCTGGGTCCAGGCCAGGCCCATGGCCTGTCCGACCTGGGGGCTGTTTTGCTCCTCGTCGGGAAGAAAGCGCGGGGAGCCGAGATAATGGTGGAGGGTGCCCACAGAGGCACGGAAGCTCGTCCCCTCTTTTTCTGCAATACGGCGTGCAACCTTGCGACATACCTGGTTGATCTTCCTTTCCAACTCCCTCAGTCCCGCTTCCTGGGTATACTCGCAGATCGTCTTTCTCAGGGCAGATGTGGACAGCACCAGGTTTTCCGGCGTCAGGCCGTTCTCGTCCAGCTGTCTGGGAAGAAGGTAGGTGGTGGCAATTCTCACTTTTTCCTCTTCCGTATACCCGGAGATTCGAATCACCTCCATGCGGTCCCGCAGGGTGGGCGGAATCAGATCGAGCCGGTTGGCCGTCGCGATGAACATGACCTTGGAGAGGTCGAAGGGAAGGTTCAGATAGTGATCGCTGAAGCGATTGTTCTGCTCCGGATCCAGGACTTCGAGCAGGGCGGAAGCCGGGTCTCCCCGAAAATCGTTCCCGATCTTGTCCACCTCATCGATCATGAATACGGGATTGTTCGAACCGGCCTGCTTGATTCCCTGGATCACCCGGCCCGGCAAGGCGCCGACATAGGTCCTTCTGTGCCCGCGGATCTCCGCCTCGTCGTGGACACCGCCGATCGAGATGCGAATGAATTCCCGGCCCATCGCCCGGGCGATAGACCTGCCCAACGAGGTCTTCCCCACCCCGGGAGGCCCCACGAAACAGAGGATGGGCCCACGCATCTTCTCCTTGAGCTTTCTTACCGAGAGGTACTCCAGGATCCGGTCCTTGACCTGTTTCAAGTTGTAGTGGTCCTCGTCCAGAACCCTCTGGACCTCCTTGATATCGAGGTTGTCCTGGGTGCAGTGACTCCAGGGCAGTTCCACCAGCCAATCCAGATAGCCCCGTACGATCGATGCCTCTGCGGACTCGAGGTTCATCGTGTCCAGCCGCCTGAGCTGTTTCAACGCTTCCTTCTCGGCCTCCGGGGGCATCCCAGCGCTCTCTATCTGCTCGCGCAAGCCCTGCATGTCATCGCTCTTCTCGTCCAGATCGCCCAGCTCTCCCTGAATCGCCTTCAACTGCTCCCGCAAGTAGTACTCTCTCTGGCTCCGGCTGATTTCGTCCTTTGCCTGGCTCTGAATCCTGGTCTGCATCCGGGTGAGTTCGATCTCACGGTGAAGTTCCTCCCCCACCTTTTCCAGACGATGGACGGGATCGGTGCATTCGAGCAACCGCTGCGCATCGGGAACCCTCAGGTTCAGGTTGGCTGCGATGAGATCTGCCAGCACGCCAGGATCATTGATGTTCTCGGTGAGTGTCAGGATTTCGTTCGGGAGGTTCTTCGTCCCCAGGAAGTCGTCGAGCGTATCCCTCACGGAACGCATCAACGCCTCCACCTCGATCGGGATCGACGACAGCATGGGCTCCTGGATTGCATCGATCTCGCAGAACAGGTGCGGCTCCTGGAACAGAATCTCCCGGACTCTGGCCTTGGCAAGGCCCTGGACCAGGACCTTCACGCGGCCGTCCTCCTCCTTGAGCATCCGCACGATCATGCAGACCGTTCCGATCTCGTACAGATCCTCCGGTCCCGGGTCATCCTTTCGGGGATTCTTCTGGGACAGGAGCAGAAGCATCCGCTGATCCTTCAGGGCCCTCTCGAGGGCCTGCATCGAGATCTCCCGGGCGATCTGGAGAGGGATCGTCATGTAGGGGAAGATCACCGCATCCCGCACGGGCAGGATCGGAATCGCTTCAGGCAGCTCGGTCGCGTCACAGATTTCTTCGAATTCCATAGATTTCCAGCCCTGTTAGAGTCAAAGGGGGATGGCTCTTTTTCTGACACCCACATTTGTTTCGGAAGTTTGCGGATGAATCTTAAGGGCTTTTCGGGAGGGATCGGGGATTAGTATATCTGCTGGATGTGATTACCGATTATGGAGAGGATATAAAGTCGTTTTTTTGCGGATCCGTCCTCGTTGAAGCTGGTGTAACCGCTCAGGCCCGCGTACCCTTCCATGCTCGCAAGGGCCTCCCGGACCTCTTCCCGCGTCTTTCCCCGGGTCTGGAGAAAAGAGTCCTCGAGCATGAGCAGGCTGTCGTACCCCTGTGCCTCCAGCACCCGCGGGTCGCTCTGAAAGGCACGCAGGTAATCCTCCACGAACTCCCGGACGTAGGGCATGCTGCTCTCGGCAAAGAATCCGTCGGCAAAAATGGCGTCCCGTACGTATTCCCCGGCCAACTCCACGAGTTGGCTCGAATTCCACGCGTTCGTTCCCAGCAGGGTGATCTCGTTTACATCGTACAGGGCCAGGTGCGGAGCGATCAGGGCCACCTTTCGGAAGTGGTCCGGGATGAAGAGTACCTGAAACGGAGGCAGGATGGGCTCTTCCTCCGACTCTTCCTCGCCCGGGCCGAATCCGGCTTCGATTTCCGCGGGCACAACCTCGCCGCCCCCCTCTTCGAGCAACTTCTTTTGCTCTCTTTCCTCCTCCCGCCTCGCCACCTCCCGAAGGAACTTCTGGCCCACCAGCAGGCGTATCTCGTCTTGGAAGTCGGTCTCCCCGTCTTCATACGGCACGGCAGAGACAAGCTCTCCTCCCATGTCGAGAACCTTGTTCTCGAGCAGATCCCGGCTGAGCGTTCCGTAGGCGTCTTTCGGGTAGAGGACGGCGAAACTCGAAAAGGCCATTTCCTCCATCACGAACTCTACGAGCGTGTCAACCTGCTGCCGGATCGTCAGCCCGTTCTGGAAGATGTAATCTCCCACGCGAGCCACTTCTTCCCTCTGCGTAAGCGTGATCATCGGAATGCCGAGCTTCTGCGCCTCCTCTGCGCAGGCCAGGGCAACCGCTGCCCGCAGGGGCCCGACGATGCCCGTCACGTTCGGATCCTCGGCCAGTTCCCTGACCCGTTCCACCGCCACCTCGGGGTCCCCTTGCGTGTCCCGGACCAGCAAGCGTATGGAGGCCCCTTCTTCCTCCGGGCCCAGGAAGGCCCGCGCCGCCAGCAGCATAGCATTCAGTACGCTCTCACCGAACCTTCCGTACTTGCCCGTCAGGGGGAGCAGGCAGCCTATCGTGCAGATCCTGGTTTGCCCTTCTGCGCCCATCCTTTCGAGAAGAGCGTGTATGTGGGAGGTGAAGACATCCTCCGGATGCTGAACCGACATCCTCATGAGATGGTCCTCAGCGAGCCGAAGCTGTCCCCGCTGAACACAGGTCGCCACTACTCCCAGGTGGATTGCTTCAGAGAAGAAACCCTCCTGGAACAACTCGGTCGCGGCCTGGAGTGCCTCCGGTTCCCACCCGACGGACATGACTTCGAGGACCCGGTCCTGCAGTCGCTCCTGGGCCGTCTTTTCTGTGATCGATTCGAGGCACCGAGCATACCAGGTCAAGGCCGAGGGGAGGTTCTCGAGCTTCACGTAGTTCTCGGCGATGTACCGGTAGATCTCTTCGGACCATCGGGCAGCCTTCGGGTCATCTGCGAGGGCATGCAGAACGTCGAGGGAATCAGCCGGATTGTCCAGAAAATACAGGGCCACACCCAGGTAGAGCCTCCCTTCCGCCTGTCTGCGGGCCTCTGGGTACTCTTCGGGAAAGCTGCGGAAGAGGTGGTAGGCCGCCGAGAAATCTCCTGTCTCAAGATAGAGCTGACCCAGGCGAAACGACGTCTCATCTGCCTGCGGGTGGCCCGGCTCCGCCTTCAGGAACTGCTCCAGCAGGTAGACGCAGCGTTTCTTCTCCTGCGGGTCCTCTGAAGGGGCGGCCGGCTCGAGGCAGGCCTGGAGTCCATCGAAAGAAGGCGGCGGCCGGACGACCTTGGCCCCCTGGCAGCCCACGAGGTGCGATGACGCGAGGGCGAGCAGACAAAGGGCAGAGAGAAAAATCGATTTCCGGTTCATCATCCCTTGATTGATCCTCCAGGAAAGGGGGCACATAATCTTACGTCAGGCCCTGCTGCATTCCCTGCCAGGCCTTCAACAGTTCTTTTTCCTTCTTGGAAACGCGGCGGGGGATCTCCACACGGACGAAAACCTGCTGGTCCCCCCTGCTGGCCCCGTCCAGGCCCGGAATCCCGCAGCCTTTCAGAGTGAGAACCGTTCCGGGTTGAATGCCGGCGGGTATCTTCAGCGGCTTGAGGCCCTCGAGGGTGGGAACCTGGACCTTGGCCCCCAGCACGGCCTGCGTGAAGTGGACGGAGATGTCGCAGCATACGTCCAGGCCTCGACGGGTAAAGACCGGGTGGTCCTTGACCTGGATGACGATGTAGAGGTCCCCGTTCTCTCCCCCCCGCTCCCCTGCACCCCCTTCCCCTCTTACCTTGAGACGGGAGCCGTTATCCACGCCGGGGGGAACCGTTATCCTTCGCTGCACTCTGTAACGGACCTTGCCTTTTCCCTCGCACTTCTCGCAGTCCTTCTTCTCCAGGATCCCCTTGCCGCCGCATCCCGGGCATTCGATGACCTGCTTCTTGTTCCGCTTCGTCGCCGTGATCTCCCCTTCTCCGCGGCAAACCTTGCACGCACGCGATCCTCCCGGGGACTTCCAGCCACGGCCCGAGCAGGCGGGGCAATCCTTCCGCTTCGGGATCCGGATCACCTTCTCGATCCCGAGGGCCGCCTCTTCAAAGGTCAGGGACACCATATACCTGAGGTCTTCCCCCCGCTTCCCCCGGTCCTCCATGCGACTCCGCAAAAACTCGAAGATGTCCTCCACAACCTCCGAGACGCCCGAGTTCTTACCGCCCGCACCCGCGCCGGAGGCGCTTCTCCCCTTGCCGCCCCCATGGTTCCTCCTGCCGAGGACGTCGGCGTCGTATCGATCCCTCTTGGCCGGATCCTTCAAGACATAATAGGCCTCCTGAAGCTCCTTGAAGCTCTCCTCGGCCCGGGAGTTCTCGGGTTGCCGATCCGGATGGTACTTCTTGGCCAGCTTCCGGTAGGCCTTCTTCAGGATCTCGTGATCCGCGTCAGAGGCGACGCCCAGGACCTCGTAGTAGTCTTTTCTGCTGTTCTCGGCCATTTCCACTCAGGGGCAAACGGTTCGCCCTGTCAGTTGATCGCTTGCTCTTCGTCATCATCCCTGTCCCCTGCCTCCCCACCCGGGTCATCAGGCCCCGGAGCGCCCTCTTCCTCTTTCGCTTCCTCTTCCCCCTTCGGAGGAACCGAGACGACCACAAGAGAGGGCCTCAGCAGCCTGTCGCGGTACAGATAGCCCTTCTGATAGACCTCCACGACCGTGTTCGCATCCACTTCATCCGTCTCGGACCTCTGCATCGCCTGATGGATGTTCGGATCAAACGGCTTGCCCAGGGCCTCGATCGGCTCCACACCGTACTTTGCGAGGGTCTTGTTGATCTCCGACAGGAGAAGCTCGATCCCTTCCTGAAAGCTCTTCCAGCTCCCTTCCCGATAACTGTAGGTCAGCAACCTCTCGATGTTGTCGATAACCGGAAGGATGTCCTTCAGGAGCCCCTCGTTTCCGAACTGGATGACGTCGCTCTTCTCTTTGCTTGCCCGCTTCCTGTAATTGTCGAAGTCCGCCATCAGGCGAACAAGCTTGTCCTGCATTTCCTCGTTTTCTTTGACAAGCTGCTCCGCCCTCTGTTCCGGCGAGAGCTCGGCCGGGGCGGCATCCCCTTCCTCTTCCGAGACCTCGGCCTCCTGATTCACTTGCTGCTCGTCCGCCTCGAGCGCTTCCGCAACGACATCACCTTCCTTGTCCGTTTCCGTCTTCATCTGCTCAGGCTCTTTCTTCTCCAGAGAAGGCCCCTCCTGTTTCCCGGCCTCGCTGTCTTTCTTTCCACTCTCTTCCTTGTCCTTCAACACCTTGCACTCCCTTCCAGTACGCTGTCGGGGTCTTGTCCTGAAGCCTCAGGAACCCGCCAGCTGTCCTTCCATCTCTTCGAGCTTTGCCCCCACGGCCTTGGCCGTGAAGTCTACGAGCGGTATCATCCGGGAGTAGTCCATCCTCTTGGGCCCGATCAGGCCCAGGGTCCCCAGAGGCACCCCCCTCTGATGATACGTGGTAGCGATCAGACTGCAATCCGCCATCTCTTCCACCTGATTCTCCCCGCCGATATACACCTGTATTCCCAGTCCTTCCAGGGCCATGTCGAGCAGCTGCAGCATGATTTCCTTTTCTTCGAAGGCTCGAAGAAGGGACTTCATCTTCTGGAGGTCTTCTGAGAATTCGGGATAGTCGAGAATGTTGCTCTGTCCATCGATGTACACGTCCGCCTGCTCCGCCTCCAGTACGCGCCGGCTCGAATTCCAGACCCGGGACAGGATTCGATCGTACTGATCCTTTTCCGCCTCCATCTGTTCCACGATCTTCTCTTTCGCCTCCTCCAGCGGCAGGCCCTTGATGTGGCGATTCAGATATTCCGTGGCATGGTCCAGGTCCTTCTGGGAAAGTCCACGGACGTCACCGATGATCCGGTTGTAGACCACCCCGGTAAAGGAAACGAGCACCATGAGGATTCGGCTCCGGTCCAACCGTATCAGGTCGATTCGTTCGAACACGGTCTGTGAAATCCGGGGAGAGGAAACCAGGCTGGTGTAATGGGAGATGCAGGACAGGGCCCGGGAGGTCTCCTGCATAATCACGCCCACGTCGTGGGGGGCGTCCTGAACCCGGTTGAGGATGAACTCCTTCTCATCCCGGTGGAGCGGCTTGGGCTCCATCAGGGCATCCACATAGTATCGAAACCCACTGTCCGTCGGGGCCCTGCCGGAGGAGGGGTGAGGTTGTTCCAGAAAACCGAGATCTTCGAGACATGCCATGATGCTTCGCACCGTGGCCGGGCTCATGTCCAGCCGGTACTTCTTCGTGATCTTCCCGGAGCCCACCGGCTGAGCGCGAAGAATGTAGTCCCGGATGACAGCCCGCAGGACTTGCTGCGTTCTGGCCTCCAAGCGTTCCAGCATCATGCGGATCTCCCCGTGTTGTGACGTCCCTATTAATTAATATAACACGACCGACGAGAGGACAACCCCCGTTTCGCCGCCGGGCAGGGCCCTCGGGAACGCCCAAAACTTTTATTATATCAGATCGGAACCGAGAAGGGGAGTTCCGGGAGCCTCGTTGGCTTGCGAAATTCGACCCCGTGCGCAATGATGAGTCTGTGAAACAACACATCCCTTACGGCCGCAACGACCTGGAGATCGAGGTTCCCGCCTCTCACGTTACGGCTCTCAGCCCACGGTTTGTTCGGGGGCTCGCGGACGAACCCGGCGAATTCCAGGAGGCGGTGCAGAAACCCTTGGGCACGCGACCCCTCCGGGAACTCGTGCGGTCCACGGATCGAGTGGCCGTGGCCGTGCCGGACATCACCCGCCCCTTCCCTTCCGATCGGGTTCTGCCCTGGCTTTTTCAAGAGTTGCCCCATGTGCCGGCGTCACGATTCGTCGTGATCAACGGAACCGGAACCCACCGGGCGAACACCCCTGAGGAGTTGGTCGGGATGTTCGGGCGAACGGTCGTGGAGAACTACGAGGTCGTGAACCACAACGCCTACGATCTCGGCACAATGGCCCTTGTGGGAAGTCTCGAAAACGGGCAAGCCCTGTACATGAACAAGCACTACGTAGACGCGGACCGGAGGATCGTCCTCGGGTTCATCGAGCCCCACTTCTTTGCAGGGTATTCCGGCGGGTACAAGGGGATCTTCCCGGCCCTGGCCGATATCGACTCCATCCTGACCTACCACAGGGCATCCGTCATCGGGGACAGCCGGAGCACATGGGGCCGACTCGAAGGGAATCCAACCCAGGAACAGGTCCGGGCCGCAGGTTGTGTTCTCCCGGTGGACTTCTGTGTAAACGTCTCCCTGAACAGCCGGCACGAGATCACCCGCTTCTTCTGCGGCCATGTCCTGCAGGCGCACGAAAAGGGGTGTGCCTTTGTCGAGTCCACGGCCATGGTGCCGTGCGACCACCCCTTTCCAATGGTGATCACGACAAACGGAGGATACCCCCTCGACCAGAACCTCTACCAGTCCGTCAAGGGCATGTCCGCGGCATCCCAGATCGTATCGCCTGGGGGCCTCATCGTAATGGCAGCGAAGTGCGAGGACGGGTTTCCGGCCCACGGGAATTTTGCTCCCCTCCTGTTCGGCGCGGCCTCCCCGCAAGAGATCCTCGACACGATCTCTGCACCGGGATACCGCAAGAACGACCAGTGGGAGGCCCAGAAGCTGGCCTCGATCCTGGTGAAGGCCCGGGTGGCGCTCTTCAGCGACCTTCCCCCCCGGGATGTGAAGCGCGCCCACATGGAGCCGATCGAGGACCTGAACGGCTTCATCGCAGAGGAAGTGAAACGAATCGGCCCCGACGCACCCGTCGCCTTGCTCCCGGAAGGGCCCCAGACCATCCCCTATCTGAGGGGTCAGGGATCAGGGGTCAGGGACCAGGACTGAGGGGACGTATTCGTTCAGGATCCAGCTTGCAGAAATCCGATGTAGTGCTGGGCGGTTTCCTCCGGTCGCTCCATCATCGGAACGTGCCCGCAGTCCTTCATGATCACCGTGGTGGAACTTGGCAGACCCTTTGCCAGCACTTCTGTGCAGGAAACGTCCAGAAGACGGTCCGTGTCCCCCCACAGGATCAACGTCCGGGTCCAGATCTTCGGGAGGTCCGGCTCGAGGGAGGACTCCTCCGCAATGATTTCGAGGAACACCTTCTCGTTGAAGGCCCGGCTCCGGGCCCACTCCTCGGCCATCATCTTCCTGACGGCCCCGGGAAACCAGGGAGGCTTCACGAAGGCAAACTTGAGCATCGCATCAAAGTCTTCCGGCGTCTCGGTCAGAAGCGGGTTCTCCCCTTTCTCCATGAGCCGGGCCATTTCACTCTTCTCCGGACAGACAGGGACCCCTGCCGCATTGAACAGGCCCAGGGTCAACACCTTGTCGGGAAAACGAACGGCATATCTCCCAACGATGTTTCCTCCCATGGAATTGCCCGCCACGTGGAAGGACTCGAGCGAAAGGGCCTTCGCAATGCTGTCCAGCCTTTCGGCCTGGGCGGCAATCGAGTAGGAGGCATCCTCCCTCTTCGTGCTTTCTCCAAACCCGGGAAGATCGACAGCCACCACGTGATAAGAGGGCGTCAGATACTTGGCAAGGCGATTCCAGTTGTCTTTGTTCGCGCCGAACCCGTGCACGAGCAGGATGCTCTCCCCCTCCCCTCCTTCCAGGTAGACGACCGTGTGGTCCCCCACCACGATCGAGCCCTTGGAAAGCCCTACCGATTTTCTCTCCAAGTCGATCAGCAGCCCGACCAGGAGCTCGGGAGCGGCCAAGTAGAGCACCACGGGCACCAACAGAAGTGCGACGATCACAACCAACAGAGTCTTCTTCATCATGATCCTCCTTTTCTCACGTGGCCGGGCACCGGGCCCAGGGACTGTCCTGGCTTCCTAGCCTACCGGTCTACTGGCAATTTTCAAGGGCATTCAAATTTTAGCTCCCAAAACGTCAACTCTAAGATATTTCCGAGGTTCGTCCGATATATCCCCCAAAACCTCCTTCATAAAGAAGAAGGATGCGGAAAGGGAGACTCCATGGAGGTCAAGAAGCGATCCGCGAGAGTAGCCTTGTCCATTGTCGCCACGCTGGCCATCATGGCCACCGTGTCTTACCTGGCCTACCTGTCGGAAAAGGGGTACATCGACACCGTTGGCGCGCAGGCCCAGGAGCAACTCTTGTGCACCGCCAAAGCGACCTCCACGAGCGTTCAGCACTTCCTCGAAGAGCGGACCCGAGACCTGCGCCTCCTTGCAGACAACTCGGAAATCCAGGAGGAAGCATACAGAGCCTCCCAGGGTGGAACCCGGCCCGTGGGGCAGCCTTTCTTTCGTGAGTTCTACAAGACGCAAGAGGGAAGAATCGACGAGTTGACCCTGATGGACGCGGAAGGCACTATCGTGGACCGGATACCTTCCCCGGCCAAGAGTATCGGCAAGGATCTGTCCGACGAACCGGATGTTGCGTATGTCCTGAGAAGCCATGAGTCCCAAGTGGGCGAGGTGTTCCTTCCCGGGTCGGGCACCCCTGCCCTCTCCATCCTCGAACCGGTCACCTACGAGGGTGAGTTTGCAGGCATCGCCCGATCGGTCATCCGGGCGGAAACGATCTTCGAACACCTCATCGATCCACTCCTGAGCGCCGCCGAAGTCCGTGCCTGGATGGTCGACGGGAAGGGTGGGATGTTTCCTCGTCAGGATGGGACGGGGCTGCAGACCATCTTGGAAGAGATGTCCACGGGCGAGGAAGGCGTCAACGAATACGTCTCCATTCAGGGAACAGAGAAAGACCCCGAACAGGGGAAAAGGCTTGTCGGCTTTGCCCCGGTTCCGATGGGACAAGTGCGATGGTCCATCGCCGTCTGCAAGAATTACGCGCAAATCGTCGGGTCGATCCACAAGCAGGCCACAAACAGCGCGATCATTACGGTGTGTATCGTCCTGATCTTCGCCTGCGGGTGGGCTTACGTGATTAGAACCCGGAAACAGAAGTCCCACCTCGAGGCGGAATCGAAATACCTGAAACAGATCGCCACCGCAGCGGAGGAGTTGCAGGAGAGGGAAGCACAACTCCGAACCATCCTCGAGTCCACCGCAGACGGGATACTCGTAGCCAACGAGGAAGGAAAGCTGATCCACGTGAACACCCGGTTCAACGAAATATGGCGCATCCCCGAGGACATTCAGGGCTCCGAGGACGACCTCAAGCTCTACGGCGCCATCATCGACCAGGTGGACGACCCGGACGTCTTCACGACGAAGGTGATGCACCTGTTCCAGAGCATGTCCGAAATGACCGACACGCTTCAATGCAAGGACGGCCGTGTCATCGAGCGGTTCTCGAGCCCCCTGGTCCGGGACGACAATCTGCGTGGCCGCGTCTGGTCTTTCCGGGACATCACGGAACGCAAGCGGGCCGAGGATTCGATCCGAAGGGCAAAAGAGGACACCGAAGAAGCCAATCGTCAGCTCGAGCAGGCCATCGAACACGCGAGCCGTATGGCGAAGGAGGCGGAGATCGCCAACAAGGCCAAGAGCGAGTTCCTGGCCAACATGAGCCATGAGATCCGCACGCCCATGAACGGGGTGATCGGTATGACCGGTCTGCTCCTCGAGAGCGACTTGACGGCGGAACACTACGAATACGCTCAGACGATCCGCGCCTCGGCAGACTCCCTGCTCGCAATCATCAACGACATACTCGATTTCTCCAAGATCGAGGCGGGACACCTCGAGCTGGAGGTCCTGGACTTCGACCTTCGGACCACGGTGGAAGACGTAACGGACATGCTGGCCGTGCGGGCTCACGACAAGGGACTGGAACTGTCCTGCCTGGTCTATCCGGACGTACCCGCCCTCCTGTGCGGCGATCCGGGCAGGTTGAGGCAGATCCTGATCAATCTGGCCGGGAATGCGATCAAGTTTACCGAACGGGGCGAGGTGTTCATCCGTGTGACCCGGGAGGAAGAGACCGACAGGGACATCACGGTGAAATTCTCTGTAACCGATACCGGAATCGGCATCCCGGAAGACCAGGAGAACTTTCTGTTCAAGTCCTTTACCCAGGCGGACGCGTCGATCACCCGCAAGTACGGGGGCACGGGTCTGGGATTGGCCATCTCCAAGCAGCTCGCAGAGTTGATGGGCGGCCGAATGGGGGTCGAGAGCAAGGAAGCCAAGGGGTCTACGTTCTGGTTCACCGCGCTGCTCGGCAAGCAGCCCGAAGACCGGGAGCCGGAAGTCGTCATTCCCGAAGACATCCGTGGACAACGGATCTTGATCGTGGACGACCATGCGACCAACCGGCTTGTGTTGCGAGAGCTCCTGCACTCCTGGGATTGCCGCTACGAGGAGGCAGAGAACGCGGAACAGGCGCTGGAAAGGCTTCATCAGGCCTTTGCAGAGACCGACCCATTTCGGATCGCTCTGTTGGATATGCAAATGCCGCTGATGGACGGCGCGACGCTGGGTCAGAAGATCAAGGCCGACCCGGACCTGACCCCCACCCGCCTGATCATGTTGACCTCTGCCGGAAAGCGCGGGGATGCCTCCCGCTTGAAGACAATCGGCTTCTCTGCCTATCTCAACAAGCCGGTCAAGAAGTCCCATTTGTACGACTGTCTCGTCACGGTTCTCGGGATCTCGTCCACGCCCTCCAAGGAGCGCTCCACGCCGATCATTACCCGCTACGGTCTGGAAGAAACGAAGAAGAAACGGATCCGCATCCTGGTGGCCGAGGACAACGTGGTCAATCAGAAGGTGGCGCTCCGCATCCTTCAAAAACTCGGCTATCGGGCCGACGCAGTCGCCGACGGCAGGGAAGCCGTCATGGCCCTGGAAACAATCCCTTATGACCTCGTGTTGATGGACGTGCAGATGCCGCAGATGGACGGCTTCGAAGCTACGGGGGTCATTCGCGACCCAGCCTCGAGGGTCCGCAACCACCATATCCCCGTGATTGCCATGACCGCCCACGCGATGAAGGGGGACCGGGAGAAGTGCCTGGAAGCGGGCATGGACGACTACGTGAGCAAGCCGGTCACCGCACTGGCCCTCAACGACATCCTGGAGAAATACCTTCGGGGCGAGACGGTTGAGGCCGTGCCCGCACAGGGACCCAAGGTCCCACCCGCCGAGGTTGCATAGCAAACACGAGCACCTCAACTCTCATCCGGTTATGTCTATCCTTTCAGTTCGCAAGGGGCACGTGCTCGCAGCGGGCCGCTCCCTTGATGAAGAAGATCTAACCCCCTGGCCTCTCTAGCTTGAATCCGATTGTATGTTTCGAACATCCATGATTGGGAGAGGCACATATGAACCCGGCTCGACGACTTCCTTCTCGGGGCCATTAACCTGGTCTTTGCGAGCCTCATCGAGGTGGTCGTCACCTCCACTTACGCCGAAACGGGCAGACCGGAACGGGCCCGGGCAATCGACCGCTGGTCGGGCTGGGTCTTCCCGGCGGTGTTCATCCTGCTCGGCGTCCAAGCCCCTCATCAATCCTCTGGGCTTATGAATCCGCAGGACCGTCAACCAACACAGGAGGGGAACAAAGTGAGAGCAACAAGACTGTTGACAAGAAAAGGAATAGTGGTTGCGGGGTTAACGCTTGGCATAGCGTCGAGCACGATCGCGCAGACGCGAGACGGACTCACCCACATCGAGCGGATCCGCAACAGCCCGACAGCGATCCCGCTGAATCCCGACGACCCCAGCCTCAGAGGATGGTCGGCGAAGAGGGATTTCTCGAAGGATCCGAAGCGGGAGGCGGGGCCCATCAATATCCAGCGCCAGGGCGGCGGGATGGCATACGTGGGCATCCCGACCTTCTTCAAACAGCCGGTGGCACTCACGCCGGAGGATCTCGAGGCCGGAAAGGTGGATGTCGCCATCATGGGGGCGGCTCTGGACATGTCTTCCGGACGGCGCGGTGCGGCCTTTGGGCCGAACGCCGTAAGGACCGCAGAAGGATATGTCCCATGGGGGGGAGAACTGGCGCACATCTACAGCGAATCAGTGCTGGTCAATCCCTTGACCTCGCTCAAAATAGTGGACTACGGCGACGCGCCCGTCGACTTCCTGAGCACGGAAAAGACGATCGTCGCAGTATACGACCAGGTGAAGGAGATCGCCGAGACCGGGGCGAGACCGTTCATCGTTGGAGGCGATCACTCGCTGATGTATCCGGACGTCGCAGCGCTTGCTGCGGTTCATGGGAAGGGCAAGATTGGCGTAATTCACTTCGACGCGCACATCGACGCGGAACCCGGTGGTGCCGGGCACTACCTGACGCACGGTTCCCCCGTGCGCCTCCTGATCGAACCTGATCGAAGAGGGGCACGTCAAGGGCAAGAACTTCGTCCAGATCGGCTTGCGTGGCTGGCTTGTCGGTCCCGAGATGCTCGAGTGGATGCGCAAACACGAGGTGCGCTACCACTTCATGGCCGAGATCGTGAAGAAGGGCTGGGATGACGTCATGAAGCAGGCTCTTGCCGAGGCGCTCGACGGACCCGACAAGCTCTTCATCAGCTTCGACCTCGACAGCCTGGACCCGGCGTTCGCTCCGGGTGCCGGAACACCGGAGCCCGGCGGCCTCACAACGCGCGAGATCTTCCCCATCCTCCGCGGCCTGGCGATCAACAATGACATCGTCGGCATGGACGTCGTCGAGATCAACCCGCTCGTCGACTCCGGCTATCAGACCACCGCCCTGGTGGGACAGCGCGTGATGCGGGAGGTCCTCGCAGGGATGGTGCTGCGCAAGAACGGCATCAAGGATCCACATTACCTCCATCCGGAGCTGGTCGATCACGCAGGGAAATAGATAGCGTAAGGCGGTGGACGGGTTTCATGTCGGATATGAACGACCAAACGATCCCATCGGAGAATCGAACCCTGTTGATTTCGACAGGGGGCAACCTGCTCATAGGCGTTGTCGGAATCCTTTTTGCCGCCTTCAGCGGCTCACAGGCCATTCTGCTGGACGGCTTGTTCAACTTGTTGTACTTCAGTACGGGTCTCCTGACCCTGAAGGTGGTCAAGTTGGTCCAACAAGGTGACGACGAACGATTTCCCATGGGGTACGCGTTTTTCGAGCCTCTGGTCAACGGGATCAAGGGGACGTTGGTGCTGGGCATCTCGGTCATGGCGATGGCCGGCGCCGTTCAAGCCCTTTGGACCGGTGGGCGCACGATCGCGCCCGGCGCAGCCGTTGCCTACGGACTTTTCGCGGCCACCGCATGCTGGTCCATGGCAATCATCACTCGCCGCGACGCACAACGGACCGGCAGCCCCCTGGTTACAGCCGATGCCGAGAACTGGATCGTGAACACCGCCATTTCATCTGCCGTGCTCCTGGCATTTGCCTGTATCCTGATCGTGAAGAATACGGCCTATGCTTTCGTCGTTCCCTATGTAGATCCGGCCCTGGTGCTGACCGTCGTGTTGATTTCCATCTCAGTGCCTGTCCGAATGGCCTGGCAGGCACTGATGGAACTCCTGAACCGCGCCCCTTCGCCCGAGATCATCAAAGAAGCTTACGACATCGTCAGGGCGTGTACGGGAAGTCTTCCGGTTCAGAACCTTTTCGTGCGGGTCATCCAGCCCGGCAGGACGCGGATGGTGCTTGCCCATGTGGTCCTTCCGGCCGATTTCCGGATCGATGCGCTTCCGTCGCTGGACGCCTTACGAGAAGAAACCCTCCATGCGTTGAGAAGCTCGCATGAGGCTACCGTTCTTGACATGGAATTCACCGCCGACCCCGTCTGGGGCGCCCCCTCCGGTTCGAGCACAGGAATTTGATTTCCGATCATGGCCTCCAACGCTTCCACCATCGAGTGGATTGATGTGATGTCTCGATTCTGTTACCTTTCGCCCTGAAGGAAACCGTACAGACCCACAAACGAAGCCAACGGCCATGTCACTGCGCAAGTCTCCCTTTCTGCTTTTTCTGGTTCTGGGCATCGGTGCATTCTCTCTGTACGTGCATTTCAAGCCCCCGGACCGCGAGACGGTCGTGGTTACCACCCAGACCATCGATGCACTCGTTCAGCAGCGGGAAAGCATCACGCAGAGTCCGGTTTCGGCCGAAGAACGGCAGACCTTGATCGAGGCGCACATCGAAGACGAAATTCTCATCCGCGAAGCCTACAAGCGTGGTTTCGACAAGAACGATTACCGGGTGCGCAAGCGCATCCTGAACATTATGCGGAGCTCCCTGAGCGAGGTCGTTCCGGAGCCGTCTGTGGCCCAGTTGCGGGCCTTTTATGAGGAAAACAGGGAGCGTTACCGGACATCGCCCTCCCTCTCCTTCGAGCACGCCTATTTCTCTTTTGCAGGCGGTGAACAGCCTGAAGACCCGGAGCGGTTTCTGCAGAAGCTGGAGGGCGTGTCGGATCTCTCGGGAATGATCAAGATCTCCAACCCATCGCTGAAGAAGATGACCAGAGCCTCTTTTCAAACCATTGCGATGAATTATGGCAAACCATTTGCCCAGATTCTGTTCGAACTGCCGCTAAATCAGTGGCGGGGCCCCGTTGAATCTTCTCGCGGGATTCACTACGTAATCGTCACCGAAACCCATCCTCCTGAACTGCCTGCCTTCGAGAAGATGGAATCCTACCTTCGCGCGGACCATTTCATGCAGAAATCCAGGGAGAGCCAGCAAGACAAGATCGAAGATCTGCGCAAGAACTATGAGATCATCCTTGAATAAGACACCCCTGAGGGTTTTGTTCAGCACCCTGGTACTTCTGGCCGGCGCCGCAAACGGCTTCGCCGACGACGTGGGCATCACGAAGGCCCGGCTCATCCAGGAAGCAGAGAACCGGTACGTGCTCGAAGCGGATGCGACCCAGGTGCTGGTCTGGGCGATCAAGGCACCCATCTTTCCGGACCGGTTCCAGGTCTCCAAGCTCGAGTATGTCAAACAGGCCGGTTGGATCATCGTACAGGCAACGGCCACAACCACGGGAGAGCCCCTGGCGGCCCAGGACGAAATCCTGCTTCCCTGGATGAGAAACGGCGCGGCCCTTACCGTCCAGTGGCTCGACGGCTCGGTCCACCAGGGGTTGTTTCTGCGGTCGCTGGAGGGGATCCGCGTCCCCATACGGTTGCTCATGCCTTCAACCCAGTCCCTGCGCGAAGTATGTGTAGAGCATTTCTTTCTTGGCCTGAAGCACCTGACCTTCAAATGGGTTCATCTCCTCTTCGTCGCGGCCCTCGCACTACTGGCACCCACCCGTGAGCTTCTCAAGATCCTCCTGTATTACTCCTTCGGGCAGGCAGGCTCCCTCATCCTGACGGACGTCGGCGTGCCCGGGTTCGATCTTCTCTTCGTCGACATCCTGGGTGCACTTCTCGCACTCATGCTGGCCCATGCCGCGGTCAAGGGCCGACCAGCAGGACCCTATCTGCCCCTGGTGTTTCTTTACGGACTTCTTCACGGCCTCGCGTACGCCCAGGAGTGCTCACTCCTGGGTCTACACCTGGACAAGAAGATCCCTGCCCAGTTCATGTTCAATCTGGCCGTTGATGTCGGCCACTTCGTTGTCGCCATTCCGTTGCTTGCCGCTGCAAAGGCCCTGGGTAAGCTGCCTCACTCCAGGAACATCGCTTCCTATACGGTCGGCGTCTGGTCCGTTGCCTTGCTCGCTGCGCTGTTTCAGGAACACGTGATCGCGGGCAGGACGGATGTCCTGGGCCTCAGCGGCTCTCAGATCGCCACGCAGTACAGCCTACCCGCCTCTCAAACACCACAGGCCGGCGGCCGGAGACCCACGGGGCCCCGGCGACTCACCCATCCGGTCATGAGCTATCTATCGGTGGAGCCCTATGAAGTGCGGCAAGAAGTCTTGATCCAGGCCCGGGCAACCATGCAGTTCCTGGCCGTGGATGACAAGGGCATGGGCAGTATCCCCGTAGAATCCCTGGAACCGGTGAAGAGGGGCATCCTGAATACGGTCCGGAAGGCCAATCCGATCTTCATCGACGGGCAACCGGCTGAACCGGTGTCGGCCCGCGCCGACTTCGTGACCCTCGGCCCTGCGGGCGTGATCGTTCGCCCGGAACCTGTTGTCGAAAGCCTGGACGACGGCATCCTCGGCCTTACGCTGGTGTATAAGACGCCCGGCATGGCGGATGAGATTCGGATCGATTGGCGGTTGTTCTCGGAGACGGTCCGGAAGATCGAAGCGACCACTACTGATCCCTTTGGCGGCACCACGGTGATCCTCTCGCCGGAGGAGAACGTGCTCGACTGGAAGAGCCGCCTCAGCGGTTACCGTGTACCGGTGATCGAGGAAATCACCATCGAGAAACCACGACTTCCCGTTGTCTCCATCGTCGTCTTCCTGATGGTCCTTGCCCTTCTGATCCCCTCGATTCGGATCAAATCCGTACGATCAGGAAGGCCGATTCTCCTGGGCATGGCTGCCCTTGGATTCGTAGCATACCCGTTCCTGCGTTTTCCCGTGGACCTTCCGTGGGTCGCGCAGTGGAAGCCCTCGACCGAGCGCACGTCTGTCATCCTTGACGGCTTGTTGACCAACGTGTATCGCGCTTTCGAGGTGCGCGACGAAAGCCGGGTCTACGACCGTCTGGCCACGAGCGTGATGGGCGATCAGCTCTCGCAGATCTACCTGGAAAACAGACGAGCCCTGGAACTGGAGAACCGCGGCGGCGCGCAGGCGAAGGTGGACGAGGTTGAGCTGCTGTCGGTAAACAGGGTGACAGCATCGGAGGAGGGCGGATTCATCGCGGATGCCGTCTGGACCGTGAGCGGATCGGTCAGCCACTTCGGGCATACCCACTATCGCCGGAACAGGAACCACGCACTCGTGACGTTTGTGAAGGACGCGGACGCCTGGAAGATTCGGAGTATCGAGCTGATCGAGGAAAAGAGACTCCTATGAGGGCCTTCGACCCCAACCAATCACGAACGATCAAGGGGTCACACCTGGGAGCCGGCCACAATCAAAGATGACCGGACCTGACCCCCAGGGGCCCTCTGTCGATCCTCGACTCCCACCTCGAGGAATTCTCTCATAGGTGGATCCTTTGAGACCGTCCACAGATCCTCCCTCCAATCGAATCAGACGCCGCAGTGATAGGCGTCGAAGGCACTGCACAGACTGAAGAAGACGCTCCCCAGTAGAATGGAGCAGAGTGCGACCAAACCAGCATTTATCTCGAACTCCTTGGTGGAAGGCTTCTGAAACCAGCCCCGCATTTCTTTCGCCGTCGGAAAGTGTATATGAGGATGCTTCAAGGCTGCCGCGCGAGCTCTCATGTTCATGACATTCCTCTTTCCTGTTAGGGGTTCACTTCATCATCCCCGAAGTGCGCCGAGATTTGGCGCTTTCCTTGGATGTCGGAGGTCGAGGAAAGGGTTCCAGCCCGAACCCTTGTCTGTTTCTTCTCATGGGCCTTTGCACCCTTTGGGATCCGGATCTCATCTCAGAATATCGTCCCGCTTTCTCGGGATGGGGTGTAACTGATCTTGAAAAACCATCCGGATAAGAGCTAGAGGAGATCTAAAATGAAGAAGATATTGCTTGTCTTCCTTGGCGCAATCCTCACAGGTGCAGCCCCTCAACCTGCAGAAGCCTCAGAGGAGGACAAAATCGGTGTCCAACTCTTCGAGCAGAGAGGTTGTGGGGCATGCCATGATCGTACGACGGATCAGACCATCTATCGGCTGGGACCTTCTCTGAATCAAATCGCGGAGGCCTACAAGGGGCACGAAGACGATTTGGAGCTATTTCTGAAAGGTGGGTGTAAGCCTATCGTCGACGAGGTTAGATATGAGATCATGCACGGTGAGATCGTCAAGATAAAGGGCCTGTCTGACTCCCAAATCAGAGATCTCCGGAAATACATTTGCGGGGATCAGTAGCTTTCATCCGCGCAGAGGCTCCTATGGCAAGCCAAGGTCTTGTGAAATCCACGTATGGATCCTACTCCACAGCCAACGCTTCCGCCCCTGTTGTTTTACGTATTAGAAACAAAAAATAGGGTTGTCAACAATCTCGTAATTTGCGACGATTCGCCTTGGGGAGATATCCGGGCGGCCCCCGGCAAGAGATTGCGGAACCAGGGAGGTAGAAATGAAGGTCACCTTCTATGGCACCCGAGGCTCCACTCCTGTCCCCGAACAAGAATTCGTCCGGGTCGGTGGCAACACCCCGTGCATCCTGTTCACTTCCGATACCGGAAGGGTTGGTATTCTTGACGCCGGCACCGGAATACGAAAACTGGGGAATGATCTGTTGGCCCGCTCGCACGAGCAGTACGACAATATCTTCATTGCCCTGTCACATACCCATTGGGACCACATACAGGGATTTCCGTTTTTCCAGCCTGCTTATGATCCGAAACGGCACTTCATCGTCACGATCCCTGAAAAGGACAGAAAGGGCAAGAACCTCGAGAGCATATTTTCGATGCAAATGCAGAGCGAGTATTTTCCGGTGCCGGTCGAAAAGATGGGTGCCTACATGATGTTCTGGGCCCCGAATATAACCCGTTACATAACCCGCGCAGGTGTTGATGTCGTAGCTTCGAAGCACAATCACCCGGGAGGGGCATATGGTTATCGGTTCGAGGAAGCAGGGAAGGTGTTGGTCTATTGTACGGATGTTGAACACGGTGACCGGATCGACCCGAATGTAGTCGCCCTTTCCAAGAACGCCGACCTTCTCATTCATGACGCACAGTATACCCCGGAGGAATTGAAGGAGAAGAAGGGGTGGGGACACAGCAGTTGGGAGCAGGCCGTGGAGGTTGCGGAACAAGCCGGCGCGAAGAGGCTGGCCCTTTTTCATCACGACCCGGATCACACAGACAGTTTTCTGTTCAAAATGGAAGAAGAGTGTCAAAGACGGTTTCCTGCGGCTTTTCTCTCAAGAGAGGGTATGGAAATCGAGCTATAGACACTTGAAAATCATCTTTCAGGCGCTCCGTCCTTCAACCCCAGGCATTTCAAGCCAAACTGCCCGAGAAAGGGCAACCCCAGCACCGACCAGGTAATCACGTAGTAACCCATGACCTGGATTTGCTCCAGCATGGGCAGATCCTTGGGCAGGTTTAGAAGGATGGCCATGGTCACGCCCACGTGGAGGCCGCCCAGGTCCACGATGATCCGCCACCGCCACGGGATGTCCTGCCGGAAGATACGATCCAAGCCCCACAGCAGGGAGTGGACCGTGACGGAGCGGGCAACCGTCACCACGGCGATGGCCGCCAGGCCGAGGCCGGCATGACGGACCAGGTTTTCCAACGGGATCGAGGCCCCGATCATGATGAACAGGTATCCCTCGATGGCGATCGCCACGGCCTCCCAGAAGCGATCCAGGGTCTCCACCGTCTCCTCGTCCATGCACAGGGTCTTCTTGTTCCCGACGAAGATGGAGGCGACGGCCACGGAGAGAAACCCGGACATGTGGAAGTGCTCTGCCACGAAGAAGGCGGCCGTGAAGAGCATGCCGGACAGGATGAGCTCGCTCACCGGGTCCTTTAGCAGGCGATAGATTCGATAGAAGAGATATCCCAGCACGATCCCAAGAACGCAGGAAGCGACCACGCTCCTGAGGATGGCGGCCGTCCAGTCCGGGCTCTCCCCATGCCAGGCCCCCACGGCAAGGCCGAAGATGATCAGGCTGATCGGATCGTTGAAGATCGAGTCACCTGCGATCAAGGAACGCCAGCGTTCCTCCACTCCGAATCTGGATAGCACGGCCAACACCGCGCCCGCATCGGTGGGGATCAGCATGGTGCCCACAATGATCGCGACCACCCACTCCAATCCGAAGACCACCCTCAGGATGGCTCCGCACAGGGCAACCCCGACGAAGGTTCCCACGATCGCCAGGCCCGCGATCTCTTCCCGGTTCTTCACGAGGTAGTCCATTTCGACGGAGAGGCCCTCGTTGAAGATCAGGATCCCGATGAGCAGAAAGATGGTCTCCGACTCCAACTGGAGATGATGGGTGAGATCCACTCCGGTGAAGTGGGAGAGCAGGTGGAGGACGAAGCCTCCGACGAAGCAGCCCATCACCGCGGGCTGTCCAAGCCTGCGGAAGATCAGGCTGAAGAGAAGGACGAACGAGAAGACCAGGAGAAGCTCGAAGGGGACTTCCCTTGATACGGCCTCCATGATTTCAGGGATCACTTCTTCCATGCCGGCAGCTTAAGCAAAAAGGAGGGTGCGGGTCAAAAGGGGGGCCTCCCCTTGGATGCCCTTCCTTTTCTTTCGCCCATGAGGGGAGTAGAATCGAGTATTTTCGTGTCGGTGGAATGACGAAAAGGGAGGGAAGAGGGAAGATGGTGGGTTATATGATCGATTTTGAACCGATCGGCCGGAGGGGCGAAGTCGGCGCGGGGCAATCCATCCTCGAAGGGGCACGTCAACTGGGCGTGGACCTCGTGAACCTGTGCGGGGGAGGCGGCACGTGCGGGCGGTGCAGGGTGCAGGTCCTCGAAGGGAAGGTCTCCCCGCCCACTGCCAGTGAGCAGGAACACCTCGCGCAGGACGAATTGGCAAAGGGCTGGCGTCTCGCCTGTCAGGCCTACCCGTCGGAGGACTGCAAGGTTCACGTCCCGCCCGAATCGCTCACGGCCCCACAACGGACCCAGGTGGAAGGCTTGGAGGTGGCTGTCGAGCCGGATCCTCCTGTTGCAGCCTTCTCTCTAGAGCTCCCCGCTCCCGGCCTGTCGGATCTCAGGGCAGACGCGGACCGGCTCGTCGCCACACTTGCACAGGAGCGGAACGTATCCTGCCGAACGATCGATGTCGAGACCCTGCGGGGGCTCTCGCCCAGGCTCAGGTCATGGGGCTGGAAGCTCAGGGCCTTGGTGCGGGATGACGAGATCGTGGCTGTCGGGCCTCCGGAGGGCCGCCATCTCGGGCTTGCCGTGGACCTGGGAACCACGAAGATCGCAGGCTATCTGGTCGACCTCGAAGACGGTCGGACCGTTGCGTCTCATGGGGAGATGAACCCCCAAATCGCATACGGCGAAGACTTGATCTCACGCCTCAGCCGAGCGATGGAGTCCCAGGAAGAGGCGACCCGGCTCCAGCAACTCGTCGTGGAAGGGCTTAACCAGATGGTCGGGGAGCTTTGTCGAGAGACCAAAGCCGACCCGGAGCAAATCGTCGAAGCCGTGATCGTCGGCAACACGGCCATGCACCACCTCCTCCTGCGCCTGGCAGTGGAGCAGCTCGCAATGGCCCCGTACGTACCTACCATCTCGGTCGAACACGATGTCAAGGCCCGGGACCTCGGGCTTCGGCTTGCACCGGGGGCTCACGTCCACTTCCTGCCGAACATTGCCGGCTATGTGGGCAGCGATCACGTGGCCATGATGCTGGCCACGGGATTGTCGAACGCGCAAGGTGTCACGCTCGCCCTGGACATCGGGACGAATACCGAGGTATGCCTGGTGAGCAGGGGAAAGCTGTGCTCGGTTTCGTGTGCATCAGGCCCTGCTTTCGAGGGCGCCCACATCAAGCACGGCATGCGGGCCGCCAACGGGGCGATCGAGCGATTGCGACTGGAGGGAGGAAAGGTCACGTACCAGACCATCGGCGGGGCCGCGCCGACAGGCCTTTGCGGCTCCGGAATCCTGGACGCCATGGCCCAGCTCTATCTTGCCGGCGTGCTGAACCGGGGCGGACGGATGGACCTCCAGACCGGCGTGCGTGTCGACGGGGACCAGCGCGAGTTCGTCCTGGCTTCGGACGAGGAAGGCAACGAAAGGCGGGCGATCACCATCACCCAGAAGGATGTGCGTCAAGTGCAGCTCGCCAAGGGTGCTATACGCACGGGGATCCAGTTGCTTCTCCAATCCCAGGGGCTTTCGGAGGGGGACATCGACGAGGTGATCATCGCCGGCGCCTTTGGAACCTACATCGACGTGGGGAGCGCGATCACGATCGGGATGCTGCCGGACCTACCCGTCGATCGCTTCCGCCAGGTGGGGAATGCCGCCGGCAGAGGGGCCACCCTGGCACTGGTGTCGCGCGCAGAGCGAGACGAGGCACACGCCATGGCCCGGAAGGTGGGCTACATCGAGCTGGCGAGCTCGCCCGACTTCATGAACGTCTTTACGCAAGCGATGTATTTAGGCCCTTTCCGCAAGGAGGAGGACTGAGCATAGGGTACAGCGATCAAGCCACGGCAGGTGAAAGGGCAAAGGGAAAAGGGGAAAGGCCCCACCTCCCGACCTCAGGGGTGGTACGGCAGACAGCCCTATAGATCCAGGCCAAGCGTGCCGCCCGGGTTCATGATGCCCTTCGGATCGAAGTGTCTCTTCAGGGCGCGCAGAACATCCATCTGCACCGTTCCGAGGTGCCTTTCCATCCAGGGGGCGATCATCCTGCCCACCCCGTGGTGATGGCTCAGGGAACCGCCGTGCTTCTCGATCCGGTCGATGATGCCGGCCTGGAACGCCCTGTATTCCTCCACGTCGTTCATCCGGGCGATGAAGATGAAGTACAGGTTTGTCCCCTGGGGATAGAAGTGAGACGCGTGGGTCATGCATATCGTTCGGGGCCGGGCCTTGATGAATTCCCTCACGCCCTGATGCAGGCGGTGCAGGTTGTCCCACGTAACGCCTGACTCGAGGGTATCGATCATGATCCCGTAGTCGTTCAGGTCTTCGCGCATGTAGGGGTCTGTGTATCTTCCGTGCTCCCAGCGCTTGGCCGCGTAGCCGCCGAGCGACATGGCGCCGTGGGCCCTGCAGATCCTCCTCACGTTCTTGGCCACGTTCCTGGAAAAACCCTTCTCCCCCTCGGCGCTTCCGATATAGAGGCATCGCTCCATGGGCCTGAAGCCCCGGAGACGTATGATCTTGTCCAGAGGCGTTCCCTCGACCCCGTAGAGCTTAAGCCCCACGTCGGTCTCTTCCGGATCCGAAATCCGGAACACGCCGGGCATACCGAACTCCCCTTGCGAGATCTCCCTCGAGGCGTCCACAGCCGCCTCCCAGGTCGGAAACATGTAGCTGAATCGCCTCCGGTTCTCGGGCACGTGCCTGAACAGCTTCAAGGTGGCACTCACCATGACGCCGTACGTCCCCTCGCTCCCCTTCATGATGTCGTTGACCTTCGGCCCGGTGGCGGTTCCGGGATAGTCCAGGGTCTTGAAGGTGCCGGCGGGCGTGACGTACTCCTGGCTGAGCACGATGTCATACATGTCCCCGTAGTAGGAAGACTGCTGGCCGGCCCCGAGGCTCGCAATCCAGCCTCCCACCGAGGAATACTCAAAGGACTGCGGGAAGTGGCCTGCCGTGTATCTGCGCTTTGCCTTGAACACTTCGGGCGCGTCGTTCAGCATCTTCTCGTACGCCGGCCCCAGGATGCCGGGCTCCACAGTGGCCGTCTGGTTCATCTCGTTAAAGTCCAAGACACGGTTCATGTGGGTGCTCATTGCCAGGGAGACCCCTCCCCTCGTGCATTGAAACCCTAGGGTCACGGAAGAGCCCCCTCCGTAAGGGTAGATCGGGATTCCCTGCTCGCTCGCGTAGGCGACGATCTTCTGCACGTCCTCCTTGTTCCGGGGATGCAGGACGAGGTCGGGGGCGCTCTCGACGATTCCCTTCCTGAGCTTCATCGCCTCTTCCATCGTCTTGCCGGCCCCGTATTTGACGCGGGAGTAGTCATCGGAGTTGACGTTCTCCTGGCCGACGATTCCCTCGAACGCGCGGACCTGATCGTCGGAAAGCCGGATGGGTTGCCCGCACTCGACCGTTTCGTTCCCTTGCTCCTGAGGCTGGTCAAAGTCGGCGTCGGTCATCTGGAACGCCTCTTTGATCATCCCGTAGAACCCGCGATTCGGGTGCTTGAACCCGGCCGGATCTCCCCATTTGAATATGGACCGGTAGCTTCCCTGCCTGGGTGCTTCCTCCGTCCACGCCGGAGTAAAGGGCTCTTTCTTGCTCATTCCAGCTCCTCGGATTCGAAGATTCCGTTTTCGGCGTTCGGGTCCAGCGCCAGGCGGACGAGGGCGCCCGCGAGGCGCACATTTGTCGTCGAGGCGTACCGGGCCTGGATCTTCCGGGCTCCCAACCTGCCTGCCATTGCTAGCAGACGATCCCCGACCACGGCCCCCACACGCTCGAGGGGACGGTCGACGTCTCGTCCCGGGCCGGTGATGAACGAAGGCCTGGCAATCGTGTACGAAAGGCCGCTCGATCGCAGCAGCGCCTCGGCTTGAGCCCTCACCCTGTAGTAGGCCGACTTGGATGTCTCTTTCACCCCCGCTGCAGAAAGGTACACGACACGCGGGGACAGGCCTGTCTCACGGGCAGCCTCGATGAGAACGGCAGTGAGGCCGTAGTCAACCGCCTCGTAGCTCTGCGTCGCCGGGTCTTCACCGGCTCGGCCGGCCGCATGCATCCTGGCGCGGGTTGTCCCGAGGAGGGCGAATACCACCGCGGGTCGAATCCGCAGCAGCGTCTCCTTCATCGCCGCCTCTTCCCAGGCCGTCGCGTCGACCTCTGCACCGAAACCGGAGAAGCGCCCCTTCCACTCCTCCAGCCGCGGCGAATCCGGTCGCACATGGGCAAAGGTCGGCACGCCCCTCTCCACAAGCAGGCGTACGACCTCCCTTCCCGTGAACCCGGTCGCCCCGGCCACGAAGGCGGGGGCCCTTTCCTTCAAATCATGGTCCTGATCCTTCTTATCTCCCGACATAGCATCACCCGTACAGTCTTGAGGCGACGGGGCGGGGCCTGCCCCCTGATCCCCGACCCCTGATCCTGCTCACCCGGCCTTTTAATGCAAGTACCCCCTTGTGCATAATGGCCACTTAGCATATCAGCCCGGATACCGGGTCACAAGGGAGTGCTCTGTTGGATGACAATCCGGCCTGCAACGGGTATCTTGTACTTGAACAGGACGCAACAAGATGAACAGACACACAAGGGGACGGTCTGAATGAAAACCTTTGAACAGAAGAACGTGTACATCACTGGCGGCTCGAGTGGAATCGGCCTGACAGCAGCCAAGATGCTGGCCGCGGAGGGCGCGAATGTCATCGTCTTCTCCCGGAACCAGGACCGCCTCGACCAGGCCGTCCAGGAAATGCAGGGACAGTGCAAGTCAGGGGGGCAGCGGGTCACCGCCATGCAGCTGGACGTATCCCAACACGAGGAAGTGAACCGGGTGATGGCCGAAGCGGTCGAGCAGTTCGGCATCCCCGATTTGCTGATCAACTCGGCGGGAAAGGCCGTGCCAAGGCCTTTCGAGGACATTCCCTACGAACAGTTCGACGACATCATGAGGACGAATTTCCACGGCGCATGGTGCATGATCCAGGCCCTGCTCCCCCACATGAAGAAACAGGGCGGCGGTCACATCGTCAATGTGTCCTCCATGGCCGGTTTCATCGGGGTCTTCGGCTACGCCGACTACGGCGCCTCCAAGTTCGCCATGATGGGCCTTTCCGAAACGCTGCGGATGGAACTCAGGCAATACAACATCAAGGTCTCCGTGCTGTGCCCCCCGGACACGGACACCCCGGGATACGAACTCGAGAACAAGACAAAGCCCCCGGAGACCTGGGAGATCGGGAAAACTGCAAAGCTGATCGAGCCGGAAGTGGTCGTGCGGGCGCTGCTCAAGGGGATTCGAAAGGGCCGGTACATGATCCTGGCCAATGCGGAAGGATGGCTCATCTATTGGGCCAAGAGGTTCGTCCCCTCTGTACTGGATGGGATGCTGGAGCGGGCCGTCAAGAGGGCGCAAGCTCAGAAGAAGTGATCCAGGGTTCAGGGATGGAACGCGAGATCATTCACCTGGATATGGACGCGTTCTACGCGTCGGTGGAGGTGCTCGACGATCCCTCCCTGGCCGGAAAGCCGGTCATCGTGGGCGGCAGCAGGGAGCGGGGGGTCGTCACCTCCGCCTCCTACGAGGCCAGGCCCTTCGGCATTCACTCCGCCCAGCCGGTGGCTTCCGCCATGCGGCTCTGCCCCCAGGGAATCTTCCTGCCCGCGAGGATGGCACGATACCAGGAGGTGTCGGAGATCATCTTCGAAATCTTCCGCCGTTTCACCCCCCTTGTGGAACCTCTGTCAATCGACGAGGGCTTCCTGGACGTTACGGGGTCGCGTCGCCTTTTCGGGGGCGCGGAGTCGATCGCCAGGGAGATCAGGCGGCTGGTCAGGGAAGAAGTAGGCCTCACCGTTTCGGCGGGCATTGCCTCCACCAAATTCGTAGCCAAGATCGCCTCCGACCTGGGCAAGCCGGACGGGCTGGTTTGCGTGGCTCACGAGAACACACAGGCCTTTCTTGCGCCACTCCCGATCACGAGGCTCTGGGGCGTCGGCGCAGTCACGTTCAAGGCCCTCAAGCGAATGGGTGTGGCAACCATCGGGGACCTGAGCCGCGTCCCGGGCGAACGGCTCCGCAAGGAGTTCGGAAGACACGGGGAGCAACTCCACCTCCTCTCTCGAGGGGCCGACCCGCGGTCCGTGGAACCCCACCGGCCGGTGAAGAGCATGGGCAGGGAGGAGACCTTCTCCGAGGACCTGACGGACAGGGAGGCCCTGAACAGGGAACTCCTCTCCCTCGCTACGAAGGTGGCCCGCCGGGTTCGCCGCCACGGCCTTACGGGAAAGACCGTGACCTTGAAGGTGAAATACAGCGATTTCGAGCTGGTCACCCGTTCCGCAACCCTCGACACCCCGACCAACGACGCGGCCAGGGTCTACGCGATCTGCGGTGAACTCCTGGAGAAGACAAAGGCCGGGGCGAGGCCCGTGAGGCTCCTCGGCATCTATTTGTCTCGCCTCACCTCGGGCCTTCCGGCCGGGCAGATGTCGCTCCTGGAGGACGAGGGGGGCCGCGAACGGAGGGAGCAACTCCACGCAGCGCTCGACGACCTGGCGGAGCGGTTCGGGGAGGATGCAGTCGTCCCAGGCATGCTCCTGGACAAGCCGGAGAGATAGCTCGCCCCCCTCTTTGTTTCAAGGGCGTTGTGTGCTACTGTTGGCCTTTTTTCGCGCTGTGTCCGGCAACCGAATCGCCCCCAGGGACCGTCCAAGATGCCCGGCCTTCTGGATAGCATCGGAACGTCATTACGAATCAACCTCCTGAGGGTCAAGTCCTCTGACCACGTCTTCATGATCCTCGTCGGGGCCCTGATCGGACTGGGCGGAGGCTTCGCGGCGCTCGGGTTCCGGCATCTCATCCGCCTGGTCCAGCGGATCGCCTACGGCACCTGGTCCTTCGACCTGGACGCGGTCGGCGCCATCCCCTGGTACATCCTGATCTTCATCCCGGCCATCGGCGGGCTCCTGGTGGGGCCTCTGGTGTATCGGCTGGCCAGGGAGGCGAGGGGCCACGGCGTGCCGGAGGTGATGGAGGCGGTTGCCCTACGGGGGGGCGTGATCCGAACCCGCCTCGTTCTGATCAAGGCCCTGGCCTCTGCCATCTCGATCGGGACCGGGGGATCGGTCGGCCGCGAGGGACCGATCGTGCAGATCGGCTCGGCCTTCGGGTCCACCGTGGGGCAGATCTTTCGGGTCTCTGCCGATCGCCTCCGAACCCTGGTCGGGTGCGGGGCAGCGGCGGGCATTGCAGGGACCTTCAACGCCCCGATCGCCGGAGCGCTCTTTGCCCTCGAGGTCATCCTGGGCGAGTTCGGCGTCTCCCAGTTCAGCCCCATCGTCATCTCGTCCGTGGTCTCCACGATCGTCACGCGAAGCATGATCGGCGACATGCCCGCTTTCATCGTGCCGGGCTACGAGCTGGTCAGTGCCTACGAGATGCTCCCCTACGCAATCCTCGGCCTCGCGTCGGGCGTCGTGGGCGTCGCCTTCACCATGGCGTTGTACAAGGCGGAGGACACGTTCGACGCCCTGCCCATTCCGGATCTCTCGAAACCGGTCCTGGGCGGCCTGATCATCGGCAGCATCTCTCTCGTTTTTCCTCATATCCTCGGGGTGGGTTACGAAGCGATCGACATGGCCCTGGCAAGCAAGATGGCCTGGTACCTGATGCTGGGACTGATCGTGATCAAGCTCGTTGCGACCTCGATCACCATCGGCTCGGGCGGGTCGGGCGGCATCTTTGCCCCATCCCTGTTCCTGGGGGCCATGACCGGCGGGCTCCTGGGCAACTGGGTGCACCAGTACTTCCCGTCCCAGACCGCGGGGCCCGGGGCCTATGCCATGGTGGGGATGGGGGCCGTGGTGGCCGCCACGACCCACGCACCGCTGACGGCCATGATCATCATCTTCGAGATGACGGGCGACTACAAGATCATTCCCCCCCTCATGGCCGCATGCGTGATTTCGGTGGTCCTCGCGACGCGGCTGAAGAGGACCTCGATCTACACGGAGAAGCTCCGTCGGAGAGGCATCGAGCTGTTCGAGCCCCTGGAGGCGGACGTGATGCGGTGCCAGCCCGTTTCGAGCGCCATCACCCGGGAGCCCGTGATCGTCTCGCAGCAGACGCCCTTTCGGGACCTGGTGGACCTGGTCGTCCACAGCCCCCAGAACGAGTTCTTCGTGGTACGGGACGGCCGGGAATACGTGGGCACGATCTCGGTGCGCCAGTTACGGCGCGTGATCCTCGACCGCGATTGGCTCGACCAGCTGATCATCGCGGGCGACATGGCGGACATCACCTACCCCAGCCTGGGCCCGGAGGACAACCTGGACCTTGCCATGAAGCTCTTTGCCCAGGAGCACGTCGAAGAGCTCCCCGTCCTGGCCGAAGGCAAGCTGGTCGGCTCGGTTCGCAAGGCGGACGTCCTGGATCTCTACAACCGCGAGGTGATGAGGCGGGATCTGTCGAGCGGGTTCCACGGGGCCCTGACGTGGGTCGAACGGACGAAGTCGATCGACCTCGGGGAAGGCTATGTCATGGCCGAGCTCGAGGCCCCTTCCCACTTCGTGGGGAAAACGCTCCGCCAGCTCGACGTGCGGTCGACCTACGGCGTGGAGGTCGTCCTCATCAAGAGGGCGAAGAAAGAGGGCAAGGAAGGACCGATCGTCTCCCCGGCAGACTACCCGATCGAACACGGGGACGTCCTGCTCCTTGCGGGCGCCCGCGAGCAGGTCAAGCGCCTCGTCATCTGATCATCCCGACCCGATCCACCTACGGGGCCGCACACCCTTCAGCACCAAGGTTCAGGTAGTCGTCGTCGTCCCACAAGTCCGTCCCTTCGAAGAGCCGCACGTACATCCCGCAGTGCTGTTCCTGGGTCGTGAAGCCCGTCTCGGCCAGCAGGTCCGCGTAGAGGCTTTCGAGGGTGATCATGTCGGATGACATCCGGATGCCTGCATCGGCCGAGGTGTCGAAGATGATGAACTTGTCGTTCTCCGGAGCGGCCGAATTCCATTCCGTCCAGGCCACTTCGGTCCCGCTCCTTCCGTTCCCGGGGTCGCCGTTGTAGGCAAACTCGGCCCAGTAGGAGGACATGCTGCCTGCCAGTTCCATCCTGCCGGAAAGATTCTCATCGTTGTAAGCCATGGAAGCCATGGAGGGCACGACAAAGGCATAGATATCATGAAAAGCGAAGGGGATTTCGAGTGCGTGCGCTGCGCCGAGCAGGAAGCTGATGTCCACCCCCAGGATAACCGGCTCCTCGTCCCAGTCGAACCGGTACGCCCAGACCCCGGGCTGTCCCACGGTCTGGCTGAGGGTCGAGGCGATCAGATCGACCGAGGTGGCCTTCATCGCATCCGTCGTGTACTGCGAGTGCAGGGCATAGTAGGCCGGGTCCTTGGCCCCCACCGGGAGCCCTGCCACAATCGTCACAAAGGTCGGGTCGAGCGCCATGAACAGCTTCATCTCGTCCCGGTTGCTGCCGATCATCAGGGGCACTTCATTGTAGGTCGCGATGTCCCCGAACAGGGTCAGTGGGTCCGTCGTGGGGAACACGGTGCCGTCCTTGAACATGTGGGGCCAGGAGATCATGCCCCCGTAGCCGCCGTCATACATGCTCATGATCTCGTAGTTGCTCTTGCCGTACAGGTAGGTGGCAATCTCCTCGTCGGTCATCAAGTTCTGGTACGCGATGGCCGCGTCCCGGTCGGGAACGGTACCGTCCGCTATCAAGAGGCTGTTGATGACCTCCCGGGAGCTTCTGGAATGGCCGCCGTCCTCGACGTATTCCCAGCCCACCGCTACATCCGTCGTGGACACGCCCCCGCTCTGCGCCACGGCCCGGTGGAACTTACCGTCCGCCTGCGGGGTGATCATCATGGCGAGGGTATCCCGGGAACCGGCCGACTCGCCGAACACGGTCACGTTGCCCGGGTCCCCGCCGAAACTCTCGATGTTGTCCTGCACCCAGTCCAGGGCACGAACCGCATCCAGGTTGCCGTAGTTGCCGGAATTGTCCAGGGCATCCCCGGTCGCCAGGGCGGGATGGGTCATCCAGCCGAAGGGCCCAAGCCTGTAGTTGAAGGTGATCAGGATCACGTTGTAGAGCTGGGCGAGATACTGTCCATCATAACCGCCCCCATCGCCTATGCTGTTTCCACCACCGTGGATCCACAACATTACCGGCAAGCGCTCGCCCCCTGTCGGTACGCTGCCGGGGGAAAACGGGGGGGCCCAGATGTTCATGTAGAGGCAGTCCTCCGACCCCGTCGGGGTGCCGAACAACTCCTCAGGAAGGCCTGAAAGAAGATCGGCAAACTGCGTGCACATAGAGCCGGGTTCCAGGGCCAGCCACGTATCCGCCCAACCCGTCGCAGGCTCAGGGGCCTTCCAGCGCAAGTCGCCTACGGGCGGGGCAGCATAGCGGATCCCCAACCACTCATGGGCCCCGTTCGTCGTACTGGCTCCGACGACCGTCCCGCTCGTCGTCGATCTCGCAGTAACCGTCTCAATGGAGAAATCGACCCCCGTGACCTCTTGGAAATACTCCTTGACCACCGTCTTGCTGACAGACCGGATGTAGCCCGCAGGGGGACTCATCGTGACCTGGTAGGTACCCCCCTTCACGTTCGAGAAGATGAAGACGCCATCGTCGTCCGAGACCGTTGCCATATAGTCGTCTCCAGTCAGGACAATGCTGAGGCCCTCCACGCCGACTCCGTCCTCGGTAACCCGCCCTTCCATGTCGCCGAAGCAACCCGAGACCACGATGGAGACTGCAAAAACAAGAAGCAGACCAAGTCTTTGTGCCATATCGATCCTCCTTCCGCTTTCGGCCGAACCGTCTTCAGTTCAGTGCCGTGCCATTCTGTCTAATAATATTCTATTATTAGGCGTCCCCAAACGCAATATCACTCTTTCATCGAGCATGTCAACAGGAATCCGCCCTCTCCGAAGTCTTGTCGATGCCCCGGCGATTCTCTATATTGCGTGGACCCACGAAAGGAGGCGTGACCATGACCAAACAGGCAGGCGGACAGGAAACCCCTTCATCCCGGATCGAGGATCACATCGAGATCGAGGCGCTGCTCTACAAGTACTGTCACGCCCTCGACAGGGGCACGATCGACGCGGTGGCCGCGCTGTTCCATCGAGACGCCGCACTGATGCCCGCCTACGAGAGCGACGAGCGATACGAGGGCCGGGACGCCGTACGTGGCTGGTACGAAACCTACGACAAGAATCTTCGTGCGAATGTCCGCTATCTCCGGCACAAGGCCACGTGCCCCGTGATCGAAATATCAGGGAACACGGCAACCTCGGTCAGCTACCTGGACGGCGAGGCGATCCTCAACGGAACGGATGAGCCCACGGTCATCATCGGGCGTTACGACGACGAGTTCGTCAGGGATGAAGGACGGTGGTGGTTCAAAGAGCGCACCATCCACATACATTACAGCTACCAGGGGTGGAAGTACGCCCCTGGCCGGGAATACTAGCGAAAACGAACAACGATCGTGGCAGAGGCCAGCTGCTCCGCGGAAGCGTTCTCGGACCAGACTTCGCATTCGAGCCTCTTCGAACCGGCCTCGATCGCCTTCTTCCCTACCCTGCCGCGGTAGGTCACCGTGTCGTGCAGGTAGGCGGGCACCCCGAACTTCACGTCCATCTTTTCAATGACCGCCTGCCCTCCCAGCCAGTCCGTGATCAGCTTTGGAAACAGAGAGGCTGTGAAGATCCCGGCCACCACGATGTCCTTGTACCCGAGTGCCCGGGCGTACTCCTGATCAAAGTGAAGAGGATTGATCTCGCCCACCAGTTCGCAGTAGTCCTTGTTCCGAGCCGGGGAGAAATCGATCTCGAGGCAAGGGATCTCGGCCTGCTCCCGGATCTCGTCGAAGGCGACGGCAGATGACATCTTGTGCTCCCCTGCAGGCTAGACGGTTCTCATGAAAAAGACGTGCCGGTCTACGGCCATCAACTGGTCCCGGGCGTCGAGGACGTTGTGGGGAAATGTGCCCACGAAGTATTCGCCCATTTTCCCCTTTTTCCGCACCAACCCTGCAAACTCCAGTTCGAGGCGGTAAGGGGTATCGCAATAGAGTGGGCTCAGGAATTCGATCAGCGAAGAGGTGTGGATGATTCCCTTGACGACGGGCCCGAGGAGGGGGCCGATGCCTGTAGTGAAGAGTTCGTGCGACAGGGGCGTGATCAACGTGAGCAGGTAGGACTCAGGAATCGGAATTCTCTCGAAACCGGCGTTCTTCGCCTCCCGAAGGTTGAGATAGACAGGATTCGTTTCCTGCACAATCCCACAGAAGGCCTGGATGGTCTCTGGGAGGACCCGAATCTCTTTCGAGACCATCCGTGAGATCGCCTCGTCCATTCTCGCTCTCAAGTCATCCAGTTCTGTGTCCCGGGCCAAATCAAATCCTCCTTCCGCCGGTCACCTTACCATGGATGGCCGTCTTGGTATATAATTCGTTTGAAACGCTTGAGTCCATGGAAGGAAGACAAATGAAGCGCGCGGCAACCCGTTTCCTGATGATCCTCCTGCTCGTCGTGGTACAGAGTTGCGCCACGGTCCCTCACACACAGAGAAGGGCCCTGATCCTGGTCTCGCCTGGCCAGGAGGCGGCCTTGGGCGAGCAGGCCTACAGGGAGATCCTCGCCCAGGAGAAGCTCTCCCAGAACAAGAAGTGGGTCCTGATCGTGGACAAGGTGGGCAGGAACATCGCGCGGGTGTCCGACAGGCCGAACTTCGACTGGGAGTTCAAGCTCATCGAATCCCCGCAGAAGAACGCATTCTGCCTGCCGGGCGGGAAGGTGGCGGTCTACACGGGGATCATGGAGGTGGCGCAGAACGAGGCAGGCCTGGCGGCCATCATGGGACACGAGATCGCCCACGCGATTGCACGGCACGGGGCCGAGAGGATGACCCAGGTGATGCTGGTCAACACGGGCCTGAGCATGGCGGACGTGTCCCTCCAGAACTCGGAACACAGGGAACTGATCCTGGCCGCCATCGGGCTATCCGCCAACGTCGGGCTCCTGCTGCCCTATTCCCGAAAGCACGAGACCGAGGCGGACAACATCGGGACCCTCTACATGGCAAGGGCCGGTTACGACCCGAACGAGGCCGTGGCCCTGTGGCAGCGGTTCGCCGAGGCGGAACAGGCCGGCGTTCCCGCCTTTCTCTCCACCCATCCCCCGTCCCGCGAGCGAGCGGAAGCGTTGCGAGCGATTGCCAAGCAGGCCATGGTGGAATACCGAAAGGTGAAGAACCCGTACGGAAAGGGCGAGCCTCTCTATTAGGGGAAGACGCCCCTGTCATTCCCACTCGATGGTTTCCAGATGCTCGCGCAGCTGCCCCGCCGTACGGAACTTCTGCAGGATGAGCGTTCGCTTCAGGCCGCAGCAGACCTCCTTGACGACCGGGGGATGTTTCGAGTAGCGCTTCGCCCCGCCGATCACATCGTAGAAGACCCGAATCAGGTCGCACACGTCCTGATGAATGTTCGCAGCCTTGGGCGCGCCCCAGTGGAAGAGGTCCACGAGCTTCACATCGAATCCGAGGCCGTACCGGTTCACGATGATGTTCTCGTCGTGGATGTCCCCGTGGTAGTCCCCGAGCAGGTGAATGCACTCGATGCCGGACGCAAGGCCGTGCAGCAGGTGCAGGCCCTCGAACACGGTGAGCCGCTTGCCCGGCTGACGCTTGAGCAATTCGAACAGCAGCTCCCCTTCAACGTAATCGGAGACCAGGAAGGTGACAGGCGTCCCTTTGAACCGGATCGTCTCGTGGGTGTGGTACTGGATCAACACGTCGCAGACGCGAAGCTTGTGCAGCTTCTTGGCGTAGAAGTTCGCGTTGCGGTCCCTCGGGTTGCGGTGGGGGTAAAAGAACTTGGCGGCGCGCACGATGCCCATGTTGATTTCGCGCACCTTGAAGACCTCGCCCTCCCATCCGGCGCCAAGGCGGGACAGGACTTCGTACTTGCCTGCAAGCACCCTGCCGGGCTGGAAATCGAACTCTTCGATCCGACGCTTCTTCGACTTGCTCGCTTTCACCTCACGGCCCCTTCAAGGCAAGATTGATAGTCCATTCTCGGCCCGGGGTCAAGGGGCCCGGCCCGGAATTTCCCCATGCCTTCCACGATTCGATTTTTGTCTCGAAATCTCACAGACTGTCTGGTATAAGGAGGAGCCATGCACTGTCCTGAACCGGCAAAGACATTCCTCGTCTCATGCATCCTCCTGCTCGCCTTCTGTGCCGTGCCCGCCTGCACGAACGACGGCGACGGCCCGGAAGAACGCGCCGGGGTGGATCCGGAAGAATATGATCTCGTCATCATGAACGGCCGGGCGATCGATCCGGAGACGGGCCGCGATGAGATCGCAACGGTGGCCGTCCGGGGAGGCACTATCCGGAAGATTGCGGCCGGAGCGGGGCAGAGCCTGCCCACCACCGAGAACGGGAGGGTGATAGACGCCTCCGGGCTGGTTGTCTCCCCCGGCTTCATCAATACCCACACCCACGAGGGAAACGGCGTCTTCAGCGTCCAGCTCTACGAATCGGCCAGAGCCTATGTGCAGGACGGCATCACCTTCTGGCTGGGCGGCAACTGCGGCCTGTCCCCCACCGGTATGGCCCTGGAGCTGAACGGACAGATGGTGGACAACCGCACCGGCCTGACCTTCCCCGAATTCATGGACAAGGTGGAGAACGAAAGCCTTCTCTACAACAACTATGCACCCCTGAGCGGGAACCTCTCGCTGCGAGGGGAAGTCGGGTGCGTCCACGGCGAACCGGAGAGCGAGCAACAGCTGGCCGGCATGCTCGACCTGCTGGAAAGAGACCTCGCGGCCGGGGCTTTCGGCGTGTCCTTCGGGTCCTTCTACGACCCCGGAACCACCGAGCGGGCCATGACCGAACTGGCAAGGACCAGCCGTGCCGTCGGCGGGATGGCCGCCAGCCACATCCGGGACGTAGTCTCCCAGATCCTGGGCATCGTCCTCTTCAAAGACAGTCTCCTGGAAGCCATTCGAACCTGCCGGGAGGCCGACATCCCATTTCTGGTCTCCCACCTTACGGACATGACCTACAACGGATCGACCCAGTGGGCCCTGGACACCATCGAAAGAGCCGTCAGAGAGGAAGGCCTCCCCCTGGCAGCGGACATCATCGGCTACGACACCTTCAAGAACGACTTCTTTGCATTGACCCGATTCGGCCAGATCCCTGTGTGGCTGCTGATGTTCTTCGTCGGCGTTACGGCGGACCAGTTCTTCATGGCGGAAGATGTGTATGTGGACGACGAACTCTACATGGAAGCCTACGAGAGATTCACGTCGGTGAGCCAGGTCGAGGCCCTGGCCAAGGCCTTCGAGGAGGGCAGAGCCAGGGCGGCGGAAGGATCGGACTCGATCAGCGTAAACATCTGGTGCGACATCGTGAGGCCGGAATACACGATCATGTCCCTGCAGAGGCCCTTCGTCTTCATGGGCAACGACGGCGGCGTGTCGAGAAACAAGACCACGAACGAGATCCTCATTCAGCCCCGCACCCTGTCCTGCTTCTCCCGGCTCTTCGGCCACTGGTCGAGGAAGCACGGCGCGATTTCGTTGGAGGAAGCGGTCTTCAAAGCCACCATTGCGCCCGCTCTGTGGCTCGGCCTCGAAGGCAAGGGCCGCCTCCAGAAGGGCTGCGACGCGGACATCACCATTTTCGACCCCAACTCCATCATTGACAGAGGCAAGCCGGAGCCGGGCAGTCTGGATCTTGCGCCCGAAGGAATCCACTACGTGATCGTGAACGGACGGATCGTCGTGGAGGAGGGCGAGCTGACCGGGAACACGCCGGGCAGGCTCATCCGGAGAACGTGGACCATTCCCGGGGATACGGAAGAGATCCTGTCCCTCTACGACGAGAGATTCTAGTCCGATGGACCCGGACGCGAACGGCAGGATGGACCCCTTCGCTCGAAAACTCGAGTACCTCGCCTCCGAGGTTGTCAGGGCGCTCCGGGCGATCGAGAGCCTCCAGCGGAGGTTCTACCCGCCCAAGATCCCAAGCCTGCAGGAAGAGGTGCTCCCACTGCTCCCCTCCCTCGAACAGGCACGCCGGGACACCCGGAAGATGGAACCCTCGGGCGGTTTGGCCGGGGTCCGGGAGGGGCTCGACAGATCCGCCGGCCTCGTGGCCGAGGCCCTGGAGCTGATCACAACGTCGAGTCGCAGCGACATGGAAAGGACGGTCATCCAGGTCCTGCAGGGGCTCCGGAAATCCTGCCGCGCCCAGGAGCAGCTCTTCTCGCTGCGTTGGGCCCTGCCCACGATCAACCGGTTCTTTCTCGAACCCGAGGCAAGAGACCGGGCCTCGGAACTCGATCCGGACCCTCCGCCCAGGGTGGACAGCGGCCTGCGTCACGTCGGAACAGACCGAGACCCTTACGCCCGGGGAGCCTACTCTCTGTATGTGCCGGAGTCGTACGACGGCTCGCAGGCCTGGCCCCTCGTCACTGCCCTCCACGGAGGATTCGGTCACGGCCGGGACTTCCTGTGGACGTGGCTTCGGGAAGCGCGCAGCCGGCGGTTCCTGCTCCTGGCCCCAACCTCTTCGGGCACCACCTGGTCGCTGCTCATGCCGCAAATCGACGGAGAGGCCGTAACGGCCATGGTCGACGAGGTCAGGGCGAAGTGGAACGTAGATACGGAGCGCATGCTGCTGACCGGCATGTCGGACGGGGGGACGTTCGCCCTGGCCAACGGTCTGCAAGGGAACTCCCCGTTCACCGCTTATGCAGTCGTCTCCTGCGTGCTGCCCCCTGCCGACCTTGAAAATGCCCGGGGAAAGCGGATCTACTGGGTACACGGGGCCCTCGATTGGATGTTCCGCCTGGAAATCGCCCAGCGGGATGCAAAGGTGCTCGAACAGATGGGCTCCGACATGACCCTGCGGGTGGTTCACGACCTTTCACACACGTACCCGAGGGATGAAAACGCTCGCATCCTTTCCTGGTTCGATCCCGACCTGGGCCGGCTCTGAGGAGCGTAAGGGGGACGCATGACGACATTGAAATACCTGTTGGTCACGGTGGCTCTTCTCTTTGTTCTTCTTGTGATCGCCACCCAAGTCTTCTTCCGTCTCCCCCTGCCGGATTACAAAGGCACGGTGGAGCTCGAGGGCCTCGCGTCCGACGTCCAGGTCAGGTTCGACCCGTACGGGGTTCCCCACATCCTTGCCGAAAACGACGAAGACCTCGCATTCGCCCAGGGCTACATCACGGCGAGGGAGAGAATGTTCCAGATGGACATGGCAAGACGGGCCGGCCGAGGGGAACTTTCCGCCCTGTTCGGCGAGGCCACGTTGCAGACCGACAAGTTCATGAAGACGGTGGGATTCTACCGCCTGGCTCGCGCCGAATACGCTCAACTCCCCGAGGCATGCAGGGACATCATCGTCGCCTACACACGAGGAGTGAATGCGTACATCGAGACAGTGAAGCATCTGCCTCGGGAGTACGCGGTCCTCCGCGCGGAACCGGATCCGTGGGTGCCTGAAGACACAATGGTCTGCGGCACGCTCACCGCCTACAGCCTGACCCGTTCCAAGAAGACCGAGCTCCTCCTGTATCGCATCGGGGAGAACACGGACCGGGAGACACTGGAGTACTTCATCCCTTCCCCTCCGGAATTCGCCCCCACGGTCTCCGGGCCGGCCGCCCGGCACGGGGCCGCACCGAAGGGGATCCCCTTCGTTCGATACCCGTCCCAAAGCCTCGCGGCCACAGCCATCCATGCACCCATGGGCCCACCTGAAATCGCAGCCAGCAACTGGATGATCTATTCCGGATCCCTTACAACGACCGGGGCTCCCCTGTTCACCGGGAGCCCGGATCTAAAACCCAGGATCCCATCCCTGTTCTATGTGGTGCACCTCCAGTCGGACACGGTCGACGTCATCGGAGGGGCCATACCCGGCACACCGGGCGTGAGCGCGGTCGGCTTCAACGGGAACATCGCCTGGAGTGCCGTCAACGGCAGGGTGGACGAGCTCGACTACTTCATCGAAAAGATCAACCCCGACAACCCCGACCAGTACCTGACAGAGACCGGCTACAGAGACTTCGAGATCGTGGAAGAGACACTCAGGATCAAGACCGGCGAGGGAATCCGGGAAGAGAAGTACCCGGTCCGGATCTCGAGGCACGGGCCGATCATCTCCGAGGTCATGCCCCTGGCACCGGACAACGCAGCCATGAAATGGGTGGGAATGGAATCGACAGGCCTGATTCAGGGATTCATGGAGCTCAGCAAGGCCTCCACGTTCGAGGAATTCCGGAAAGCCCTGCGCCACCTGAAGACCCCTACCCTGAACGTGGGCTATGCGGACGCAAAGGGAAACATCGGGTACCAGTACGTCGCCTCTCCACCGATTCGGCCGAAGGGCACCGGGGCCCTTCCCGTACCGGGCTGGACGGGAGAGTACGAATGGCAGGGCACCATCCCCTTCGAAAGGCTTCCCTATGACCTCAACCCGGACAAAGGATACCTGGCCTCGTTCAACAACCCTGCCAGGGAAACCGACTACCACCTGACAAACTACTACCTGTACGAAAGGGCCCTTCGCTTCGAGGAACTGGCCAAAGACCTGGGCGACATAACACTCGAAGAGGCGCGAGAACTGCAACTCGACTCCGTCTCCGTCGTGGCCAAGCGATGGGTCCCCCAGGCCGTGCGTGCCTGCAGGGACAGAGACGACCTGGCCGACGGCCTGAAGCTGTTCGACGGGTGGGACTACGCCATCCGCACGGGAAGCCCGGCCGCCACGCTCTTCAATGCATTCTATTTCCGGCTCATGGAGAACAGCTTCGCGGACGAAGTGGGTGTGAAGCTGTGGATGGAACACCTCTCGCAGAGCTACATCATCTACGTGCCGGATCTCCTTCTCCTTCGCATGGTGGATCAGGACGATCACATCCTTTTCGACAACATGCTCACTACCCCCGTCCGGGAAACCCGGGACACGATCGTTATGAAGAGCATGGAGGAGGCGGTGGATGAGCTTACCCGGCGACTGGGTCCGGACCCGCAGGGCTGGGAGTGGGGGAAGGTTCATCGGATGACCTTCAAGCATCCCCTGGGGGTCAAGCTGCCCTTCTTCAACCTCCGCCCCATCCCGACCCACGGCGACACCTTTACGATCAACGCCGGCATGTGGGACAACACCAAGCCTTACGAGATGGAGTCCGGAGGCGTGATACGCATGGTGGTTGATTTCTCCAACATCGAGAATTCAACCATCATCACCCCGCCGGGCCAGTCCGGCCATTACAGGAGCCCCCACTACGACGACTTGGCCGAGATGTGGGCCGAAGGCCGTCAGATACCGATGCATTTCGCTTCGGCAGATACTCTGAAACGGCTCCTGACCCTCGAGGCGACACAGTAAATTCCTTATAATTCCCCTGCGAACTGTCGTATACTATGAGGTAAGCACAGACAACCCGGATAGAAAAGGAGAACGGCAACATGGCGACCGTCCTCTTGGCCAACCCCTGTGGCCCCTACCCTCTTGCCTGGGGTGAAAACGTGCTCGACTTCTTCGGATCCCGCCTGTCCCGGGGTCAGGGCGTCTTCACCTTCACCTCCTACTCCCACTGCTGGGCCCTGTACATGATCGCGGAGAACATCAACGCCCACACCACAGTGTTGGAGTATTCCCACCTGGACGAGTTTGAGGAAGAGCTCAAGAACAACTACGACTACGTGGGAATCCAGCTCATCGGCATTTACACGCCCGTCGTCGCCAAGATGATCGAAGCGGTGCGCAGGGTGAGCCCCAAGACCAAGATCATCGCGGGCGGCTACGGCGTGGCAGGCCTCGACGATCCTGTGCCCCACGACCCGGAGGACCTCGCCGGGTTTATCCTGAGCAGCGCTGACTATGTGTGCCGCGAGGAGGGCGTAGGGTTCTTCCGCCGCCTTCTTGGCGACGAGCCCTACGACAGGCCCATCACGCAATTTCACATGCCCATGGGCGGGACCACGATCAAGGGGCTCGAGTTTCTTCCCCCCACCCCGGTGCCCACGTTCCTGGTCTCCCTTGGCTGTACCGGCGGATGCGAGTTCTGCAATACGTCCGCCTTTTTCAAGGCGAAGAAGATCACGGTGGCAAATCCGGACGAATGTTACGGGTTCATGTCCGCAGCGATGAACAAGGTGCCCTTGTTCAACGGAGCGCCTCCGCCCGTAAACATGACCTTGTTCGACGAGGACCTGCTCCTCGACAAGGACTACGTCCTCCGGCTGGGCCGCAACATGCGCGAAGGGGGGCTGATCGGGCAGGCAGGCTATTTCTGCTTTGCCAGCATGAGGTCTCTCGCTCAATACGACCTGGACGAGCTGGCCGCCTGCGGCCCGGACACGATCTGGGTCGGCGTGGAATCAACCTACGAGAAAGTTGTCGACCAGGACCACAAGTTCACGAAACGGGCGGGCAGAGAATTGGCTGAAGTCTTCAAGGGGCTTCACGAGCGGGGAATATCCACTGTAGCGTCCTTCATTCTGGGCCTCGATTTTCAGACGCCCGAGAACATCGAGGATGACATCGACAACCTCGTTGCTCTGAGTCCGGTCATGTACCAGATCGCGCCCTACACGCCCTGCCCGGGGACGCCTTTCTACAAGCGCGTGAAGGAGGAGGGAAGGCTACTGCCCGAGTACACCTGGTCCGACATCCAGATCTGGAAGGACGATGTGTTCCGAACAAAGAACTTCGAGCTTGGCCAGCTTCGAAAGGTCTTCAACAGGACCCATGAGAAGCTGATGGATCACAACGGGCCTACCGTGCTGAACATGCACGACGTAGCGCTCTCGGGATACCAGAGATACCGTAACGACCCGAGGGTGCACTTCCAGAAACGGGCGGAATACCTGGCTCGCAAGGCCCAGGCAACCTATCCGACGCTCAAAACCATCCGGGAGTTTGCCCCAACCAAAGAAGTACGGGACAAGGTCGAGGAGGTCGAGAAGCGATACGTGAGGCTTCTGGGCCAGCCGACCCTCGGGCAGAAGTTCTTCCGTGAACTGGTCTTCCGGTTAATGAAGAGGCAGGTCAAATTGGCCGAAAGCGGCCTCTCGGAAATGGCCACGGACCCGCCGGTCCGGTGGACCTATTACACGCCGGGTGACGCGGCCCCTCCGAAGGTCGTCCGAAGGACGAGGGAGAGGCCATCACGCCTTCGATTCCTGGCCAAACCGATCAAGCTCGTCGCGAATCTGTAGGACTAAGAGGACGGGGGATACTTCTTTAGTATCTTCTCAACGGCCTGGTTGATCTCTTTTTCGCTCTTCTCGGGCGTCGTCCGCTGCGATACCACCTTCTTCCCCACACCACGCCAGATGAGGTTCTTGCTCTTCGGATCGATGAAATCCAGGATCAGGGTCCCTTCCTGGTAGTGGATCGTGGAGACGCCTCCCCCACGCATCCCCCAGTAGCCATACCCGTATCCCCAGCTCTGGATGTCTGTCTTGTCCTGCACTCCGGTATGGAAGGCAATGAGAAAATCCGGATCCTGTGTCGTCTCCCTGATTCCCTTCGCCGCCAGCTGCCGGTTCACAGCAGACTTCACCCTGCTTTCGATCAGGCTGTTCGTCTGCAGTTCCTTTTGAACGTTGTCGGATGTCGATTCCGGAGCCGCAAGCCAACGGTAGGTGCGGAGGTTCGAGAAATCCGTCTGGCTGTCAAAGTCATGCGACACGCTCACCGACGAGCAGCCCGCAGCCAGAAGTATGGCACAAAACAAGAGAACTCCTTTAGGTACGGTCATGTTCCAGATCCTCCTCTCCAGGTTTAGGTCCCAACAACCCCTATTCCTTTATAGATGCAGAATCCGGGGCTCGGGTTGCAGCAAAATCCGTTCCCAAATCCTCCTCAAGCCTCCAATAAACTTACATAAATAGAGCCTTGTACCCCTCCTGATAGAGGTAGAAAGCGTGGACGCCCCCACCCCAGAGAAAGAAGGTGCCGACTCCCGCCAGTCCCAGTACGGCCGGGATCAGGGAGGCGGGCGTGACCACGGGAACAGGGTCTGAAATGTGCCTGTTCCGCATCCACCGGCAAACCATCTCGCAGATACCCATCTGGGCGGCCACGACACACAGACATAGGAGAAAGATCGTGTTCAGGCCGTAATACAGGGACTCCCCCCAGGTGAAATACTCGCTGACCCGGAGAATCTCTTTCACGTCCCACGCCACCGGAGTCACCAGGCAGGCAAGGATTCTCTCCAGTGCGCTTGCCCCCCGAAAGAAGGCCTTGGGGTAGACGTACAGGGGGCCGAACCCTATGCTCACGAAGAGGACTATCCCGGACACATAGGCTGTGAGCTGGTGAAGCACGTCGCTGCCTATCCGCCAGGAGTGGTTGTAGAGGATCGCGCCGGCGATCATGGCGATCAGCACGGTAGCCGCGGGCACGACTGCCCTGCGGACGAAGCTCTGCCGTTCCATGTTACAGACGCTCCCCTCTCTTCAGATTTTCCAGCATGCCCTTCAACTCCGGCCGAAGCCGGTCCCCCTCGGGCGTGCCCATGAGGTTCTGTTTCTGACGAGGGTCCTTCACCAGATCGTAGAGCTCGGGTGGGCGCCGCCCCTCGAACTCGATATAGATGTGGGTGTCCGTGCGTACGGCCTGATGCCCGGGTACGTTGTAGGGAAACTCCTGGAAATACTCGTACAACCAGGCCTTTCTGCCCGGGGCCTCCGGAGACCGGAGCACGGGCAGGAAGCTCCTGCCCTCCATGGACTCCGGGACCCTGATCCCGGCGGCTTCCAGAAGGGTCGGCGCGAGATCGATGTTCGCCACCATCTGGCCCGCACGACGTCCCGGGTCCGGAATGACGCCGGGATAGCGGACGATCCAGGGAATGCGTATGGCCTCTTCGTAAGGCCACCGCTTGTCCACAAGACGGTGCTCCCCCCAGTAGTACCCATTGTCCCCGGCATATACCACCAGGGTATCCTCTGCCAGGCCCAGCTCGTCGAGCTTGTCCAGAACACGCCCGATCTGCCTGTCCAGGGACACTACGCAGCGAGCGTAATTCATGTAGTGATGCTCGAGCTTGCCGAAGGTCCCCACGAAGATGTTTCCACGGGTCGTGGTGACCCAGCTGTCCGCCTCTTTCGGCAGGTCCGGCTCGACGTCGTTGTAGAGGTCCACCAGATCCGGGGGCGGCCGCCACTCGTGATGAACCGCCTTGTACGATAGGTACAGGCAGAAGGGGTTCTTCCGTTCCTGCTTGAGGTATTCCAGAGCATAGTCGGTCAGGTCCTCGGTGATGTAGGGCTTTCTGGACGGCACATCCCTGCCGTCCACGATGAGGGGGCACTTCCAGTAACGTCCCTGGCCGGCCTGGATCGTGAAGGTGATGAAGCGGTCCACGCCGCGCAGCTCGGGCAGGCGTCCCGGCATGTGCCACTTGCCGATGAATGCCGTGTCATAGCCCACCTTCTTCAGAAGTTCCAAAAAGGTAACGTTCTCGTTTCTCCAGGTGGTCAGGTTGTTCTGCACGCCGTGGGTGTGGGCGTACTGGCCGGTGATGAAGCTGGCCCGGCTCGGCGTACACAGGGAGGTCGTCACAAAGGCATTCGAGAACAGAATCCCCTGCTCGGCGAGACGATCCAGCCTGGGGGTCTCCACAAAGGGGTGTCCCAGGCAACTCAGGAAGTCCCATCGATGATCGTCACTCAGGATGAACAGGATGTTCGGCGGTTTTTCGACAAGCGCCTCGGCCAACGCTTGAACAGGCCAGCACAGGCAGGCCAACCAAACGGCCATGAGCAGTACCGGCATCCCGAGGGCATGCCTTTCCGGAAAACGCCTGCGGCAGGAATCTCCCATGGCTCTCGTCCGTCTCCCTTTTCCGTACAGGAACCAGAAGAAACCGGATGCAGCATCCCGGTCAAGGCTGTGCGAATCATAGGAGAATTCTTCTCGGCGTGTCAAATAGAGACGAGCCTGTCCTTCCCTGGAAGCCGACATCCCTGCGAAACGCAAAGAAATCGTTGACACTCCCATCTTGATTTCCTAGAGTTTAGAACACCCCCGAGAAACAGCACCCCGAGCCACTCCTACCGACCCCACAGGGAGAAGCGCCGGGATGAAATGCCCTCAGTGCCAGTTTGAGAATCAGGACGACGGCAAGTTCTGTAACGAGTGCGGTGTAAGACTGGAGGCGGGTTGCGCAGACTGCGGGACGCCGAATCTTCCAGACAGAAGGTTCTGCAAGGAGTGCGGTTCCGACCTCACGAAGCCGTCGGTATCCACCGCCATCGATTACTCCCAACCCCGATCCTACACGCCCAAATACCTCGCCGATAAGATCCTCACCACCCGAAGCTCCATCGAGGGCGAGCGGAAAGTCGTCACGGTCCTCTTCGCGGACGTGGCGAATTACACCTCTTTCGCGGAAAACCTCGACCCGGAAGAAGTCCACCAGATCATGGATGGATGCTTCAGAATCCTGATGGACGAGATTCACTGGTACGAGGGAACGACCAATCAATTTACCGGTGACGGGGTGATGGCCCTGTTCGGTGCGCCTGTGGCCCATGAGGATCACGCGCAGCGGGCTTGTCATGCGGCCTTGTCGATCCAGAAGGTTCTCGAGGATTATGGAGAGAGGATCAAGCGGCAACATGGGGCAGTCTTCAGGCTACGGGTCGGCCTCAACTCGGGTCCGGTGATCGTGGGTTCCATCGGCAATGATCTCCGGATGGATTACACCGCAGTGGGCGACACCACGAACCTCGCTCACAGGATGCAGGAGAGGGCAAACCCTGGTTCGGTGCTTGTCTCCGGCCACACGCACCGACTTGCAAGAGAGTTTTTTGAGTTCGATTCGCTTGGGAAGGCCGCAGTCAAAGGCAAGAAGGAGCCCCAGGAAGCCTACGAACTGCTGCGGGCCGGAGAAGCGACCACCCGGATCGAGGTCGCCCAGGCAAAGGGGCTCACTCGCTTCGTGGGTAGGGAGAACCCAATGGCCTCCCTCATGGAGGCCTACGAGAGGGCCGAATCCGGCTCAGGACAGGTGGTGGGTATTCTGGGTGAAGCGGGCGTGGGGAAATCCAGGCTTCTCCTGGAGTTCAGAAACCGGCTCCCCCGGAATGCGTTCACCTATCTCGAGGGGCGCTGCCTCCACTTCGGCGAGGCCATGACCTATCTGCCCATACTGGATATCCTCAAGAGCTACTTTGGCGTCAAGGAGAGGGACCAGGAGTTCACCATCCGGAAGAGCATGACCGACAAGGTCCTGAAGCTCGACGAGAAGCTTGAATCCGTCCTCTCTCCCCTTCAGGACCTTCTCGCCCTCAAGATAGAGGACCCAGCGTATCTCAAACTGGAGCCCATGCAGAGGCGGCAGAGAGTCTTTGAGGCCGTCCGGGCCCTCTTGACCCGGGAGAGCCAGGAGAGGCCCCTCGTCCTCGCCATCGAGGATCTCCACTGGATCGATAAGACCACGGAAGCGTTTCTGGATTATTTCGTTGGCTGGCTCCCCAACACAAGGGTGCTCTTGCTTCTCCTCTACAGACCCGAGTACACCCACCCGTGGGAGAGCAGGAGTTACTTCCGCCGGATCGGCCTGAATCAGCTGACCTTGAAATCAAGCGTCGAGCTCGTGAAGGCCATCCTGGAAGACGCAGAGGTAGCCCCCGAGCTCCGGGACTTCATCCTCGAACGGGCCGTAGGAAACCCGTTCTTCATGGAGGAGCTGACCAGCAGTCTCCTGGAGAATGGCTCCATTCAGAAGACAGACACCCGATATGTGCTTTCCCGAAAGCTCTCAGAGATCGACGTGCCTGAGACGATCCAGGGGATCATCGCTTCCCGCCTGGACCGCCTCGCGGAGAACCTGAAGAGGATTGTCCAGGTGGCCTCCGTCATAGGTCGGGAGTTCGCCTTCCGCATCCTCGAGGCGATTGTCGACGTGCAAGACGACTTGAAGTCCTCACTGCTGGACCTGCAAGGCATGGAGTTCATCTACGAGATACATCTTTTCCCGGAGCTCGAGTACATTTTCAAGCATGCCCTCACCCAAGAGGTGGCCTACAACAGTCTGCTTGTGAAGCGAAGGAGGGCGATCCACGAAAGGATCGGCCAGGCCATGGAGAGGATCTACAAGGACAGGCTGGAAGAGTTCTACGAGATGCTGGCCTACCACTACGCCAGGGGAGAGAGTGCAGAGAAGGCCTGTCAGTACCTCACGTTCTGTGGAGACAAGGCTGCAAGGAACTACTCCAACTGGGAGGCCATCCAGTTCTACAAAGAGGCGATCCAGGTGCTGGAAGGCCAACCGGAGACGGAAGAACGGAACCGGAAGAAATTGAAGATTTGCCTCTCTTTCATGACGCCCATGGCGATGTTGAGCTATCCGGAAGGCCACCTCGAAATTCTCCGAGAGGCAGAGAGGCTTTCGAAGCAACTGAAGGACGAGAGGAGCCTCGCAACGGTTTACAGCAGAATGGGTACCTATCATACGATGACAGGAAACCCCCTGCTCGGGATGGAGTACTCTGAAAAGAGTTTCCTCGAGTCTGAAAAGGCGGGGGCGATCGAGTTGATGGCTGCAGGTGCCGTTGACATTTGCGCCGCCCACTACAATGCGGGCAATTGTTTGAAAGTGGTCGAGATCTCGCGCAGGGTTCTTGACACCCTCCACGAACATCACAGAGAAACAGACCGTTTCGGCAGGGTCTATGCCGTGCATTCATTCCTCAGCGCACTGTGCGGAACGACTCTGGGATGGTTAGGGGACTTCGAAGAAGGGAGGGCCGTACTGGACAGAGGGCGAAGGTACGCCCTTGACATGGATGATCAGTGGGGAACTGGGTTTCTGGAGATGCTCTACGCCTGGTTCTCGTATAACGAAGGAGACGGAAATGCAACGGTTGAGCACTCTCGAGAGGCAATCAACCATCTAGAAAAGGCAGGCCCCATGTTCCTTGGGTTAGCCGAGTCCGTACTCGCTGGTGGGTATTTCCTTCTTGGCGAACACGCAAAGGCGAGAAATCATGCGCAGAGCGGTGTTACGGCTCAGCGAGAAGCAGGCGTGCCCACGGTGCTACCCCTGAGCTATTATTGCCTGGCCTTGATCCAGAAGGCCTCCGGGGACCTGCTCGATGCCAAGAACTCTGCCGAGGAGGCCTTGAAACTCTCCCAGCAGTTCCATGCAACGTCTTACGAAGCGTGCGCCTGGCTCGCACTCGGGAGCACAAGAGGTAGTGCAGACCCGGAACAGATCGAACTAGCGGAGAGAGACATTCGGCAAGGGATCTCAATGGCCGAAGAACGGAAGCTCAAAGCATCGTCCGCCCAAGGGTATCTCTTTCTGGGGGAGCTCTTCGCTCGTGCGGGCAAGAAGGAGGGGGCCCTGCAGAACCTGAAGAAAGCAGAGGCAATGTACCGGGAAATGAAGGTAATCCCCCAAAGCCACTGGCTGGCGCGAGCACGGGAGGCATTGGGGAGACTGTGACTCGCTAACTTGATTGCATCGTTCGAAATGGACATCTGAAAGGCCCTTTCAGGATGACAACCCCTTAACAGGGAGGGATTCTCAGATGGGGGCGAACATCAAGAGAGTTCTTTTGGCAATCGACGGTTCAAACCAGGC
>Ga0180429_10000200_pt1 | contig 54011 bp, 53 predicted proteins | sample SS_ome_FD_132428 | JGI IMG/M metagenome (GOLD analysis project Ga0180429, IMG submission 132428) | Hypersaline lake sediment archaeal communities from the Salton Sea, California, USA - SS_1_S_1 metaG | ecosystem: Environmental > Aquatic > Non-marine Saline and Alkaline > Hypersaline > Sediment ... | reverse complement strand
ATAAAGCCGGCTCCCGCGAAAAAACCCGGGACACAAAACCGATTTTTTAAAATACGACCTAGTACACCCCGGAAAAATCGGTATTGTGTCCCGGGTTTTTTCATACTTCGCTCGCGCCGTCCCTAATCACGGAGGCCGTTCTGCAGTGCTTTCTATTCAGACCTTGGAGTGGGTGACGGAGATGGTCTCGATGCCGTCCTCGAGGACGACCTCGACGTCGGCGAAGATGTTGGGCGAGGCCTCCTTGACGATCCGGCACATGGCGACCGCGAGCTCCCTGATCTCGGCGTCGGCGTGCGCCGAGCCGCGCATCTCGAAGAAGTGTCGAAGCGCCCGGCCGTTTGCGGTGATGAAGATCTTGGTCTCGCAGGCATTGGGCAGCACCGAGCGCGCGGACTGCCTCACGATCTTGCGGCGGTCGGTCTTGGTTAGCTCGGGGTGTTCGGCCTCGACGAACGGCTCCGCGGCCTCGGCCAGCTCCAGGTACGCGCTGTGCGCGCTCTCCACGGCCGCAAGCCACTTCGCGTACAGCTCCGGGCGCTCGCGGTAGAAGGGCGGACACACGTAGCGCGCCTCCGACTCGTCCACGTAGCGCTGGCTGAGCTGCGAATTATGAGTAACGAATCCGTTGGCCACAAAATTGTGGTTGTGGCCTTCCATCTCTAGGTCGTACGTCATCCTCTCGCCAACGTACTTGACGCTCTGAATTCTCATCGGCCGCGGAATCAGGAGATTTCCACCTCCTTGCTTTCTACTGCCAACATTCACTCCGATGGACGATTTTCCAAACTTATCGGCATACTCAAGCTCCCTGTTGCCGATTGAGCGATGACATGACGAACAGAGGGTTACCAGGTTATCCATGTCATACGCCAGCTGCGGCGCAGCCCATATCGGCAGCACATGATGAACGGTGAGGCGCTTTGAATTATTCCCGCACAGCCGACAAGCAAAATCGTCGCGTTTGAAGACCTCTCCCTTTACCTTATTCAGCGGCTGGCGAATAGATATGGCACGCTTCGTTATCCCGCCCCTCCATTGTGGATTCTTCTCGCCACTCTTCTGCTCTGACAACCTTTTCTTCGTAGCCTCGTCGTGGGTCCAGCCAGCCCTGTATTTTCTATTTTTGTTCCAGGGCCTGCTGCCCTTAGTCCACGACCCCAAAGGCTTTTGCAGCCCATGCCTTCTTATCCACGATCTGACTGTGTGCTTTGAAACACCTGCAATATTAGCTATCTCCCCCTGTTCAAGGGAGAGGAGATGATAGTGCCTCTTCAACCAGCCTCGGTCCCTATATGCCTCCATGCCGTTGACCATCACAGGGGTGGAGAGGTCACCGCAGACCGCCAGCCCTCCGGAAGAAATATCGAGACCGCCGGTTACTTCATGGAGTGGCATCCAGCCCGAAGGCGTCAAAAACCTATGATCCTTGGAGCACTTGATCGACTTTCCATCCTCAAGCTTTACGGAAAAGATCGGCTTCGTTCCCGAGCAAACAACGTCCTTGATCTTACCCGTCGTAAAATGCCCGGTTCGTTCGTCAAGGCAACGCAATCTGATCAATTTGAGACGCGATCTGCCGTGGGGCGTCTCTTTCATCCTGTAGATATCCTCTATCCGCCTCTTCTTCGTGCCGTTCCTCTTCGGCATCCCGTCTCGCATCTTGCCATAGTGACGCTCGCTGTATACCAGCGTGTCACCATCAAGACAGTAGCCGAAGCCGGCGCGGTGCCTTATGAGCTCGTGCGTCAGAGAACGAGATATGCCGGTGACGAGGAAGTTCCAAACCGCATGTTCCAGGACCGAGCCGTGGTGGCTGGAGATTATCCTGTCGAGGTAGTCGGCGTTGGTCTTGCGCCCCTTGCCGAACGACATGTAGCAGGTACGGCCGGCCGCCTCCGCCAGCACCTCGGCGGGCACCTCGGTGTCGGTCTTGAAGGCCAGCCCCTCGTCGTCGAGGAAGGCCTTGAGCATCCCCTCGTCGACCGTCTGAGTGCCGACCAGATATACCCTGGGTTCGTCTATAATCCTGTCTTTCGCCATATCCTAAGAACACCCCATAGAGTTGCCGCAGTTTATGCACTTGTAGCATGCGCCGTTTCTGACCGTGACGTGTCCGCACTGGTCGCAGAAGGGCGCGTCGCCCATCATGCCGGTCAGCTGGCCGGTCACCCCCTGCGAGCTGCGCTTGGCGTCGGCGAGGTTGACCACCACGCCCGCTTCCGCCGTCTGAAGGCCGTCGGCCGTCGACTGCGCAGCGGCGCCCTTCACGACTGCCACGGGCGGCGGCGTCTCCGCTGCCTCCTTGCGCTTCTGCTGCTCCTTGGCCTCCTCGCTGCGCTCCAGCGCCGCGGAGCTCTCCAGCTGCATCTTCACGTCCTCGTCCTTGGTCGGTTTTACCTGCACGAAGTCGGTCCGCCCCATGTACTCCATTCCCAGGACGCGGAATATGTAGTCGATGACCGACGTCGCCATCTTGACGTTCGGGTGGTCGCAGATGCCCTGCGGCTCGAAGCGCGTGAAGGTGAAGCAGTCGACGAACTCCTCGAGCGGGACGCCGTACTGCAGACCCAGCGATATGGCGATGGCGAAGCAGTTCATGAGGCTGCGGAAGGCGGCTCCCTCCTTGTGCATATCTATGAAGAGCTCGCCCAGATTCCCGTCTTCGTATTCGCCCGTGCGCAGGTAGACCTTGTGCCCCCCGACGCGCGCCTCCTGCGTGAAACCTCGGCGCTTCTTGGGGAGCCTGCGCCTCTTAAGAACAGTCTGGATCTGGGCCGCAGCTGCGAGCCCGTCTTGGGAAGTTGTCGTATCCGGTTTTTTTTCTACGCCCTTTTCGGTCGCCGTGAGGGGTTGAGCCATCTTCGAGCCGTCGCGATAGAGCGCGACCGCCTTGAGGCCCTCGCGCCACGCCTCCACGTAGATGCGCTCTATCTCCTCCTCCGTGGTCTCGTTGGGGAGGTTGACCGTTTTCGATATGGCGCCGGATATAAACTTCTGCGCGGCGGCCATCATCCGCACATGCGACATCGGAGCCAGAAAACGAGTGCCGAGCGCACCGCACTTGTTGGCGCAGTCGAACACCGGCAGGTGCTCCTCCTTGATGTGCGGGGCGCCCTCTATCGTCATGCGCCCGCAGATGTGCAGCTCGGCCTCCTTTATCTGCTCACCTGAGAATCCGATCTCCCTGAGGAGGTTGAAGCCGGGATTGCCGTACTGCTCCTCGGTCAGCCCGAAGCGCGCCATCGCCTCCTTGCCGAGCACGTTCACCGAGAAGGCGTAGGGCAGGCCGAAGACGCCGGGCAGCACGCGCTCCACCCTGGCGATATCCTCGTCGTTGAAGCCCTTGTCGCGCAGGCTGTGCTCATTTATGTGGGGGGCGTCGGCCAGCTTCGCCGTCCCCTGCATGTAAAGGATTATGTCGTCTATTTCGCGCTTGGAGTAGCCGAGCTTGCGCAGCGCCATCTGCACGGAGCGGTTGACGATCTTGAAGTAGCCGCCTCCGGCGAGCTTCTTGAACTTCACCAGCGTAAAGTCCGGCTCGATGCCGGTGGTGTCGCAGTCCATCAGCAAGCCTATCGTCCCCGTGGGCGCCAGGACCGTGACCTGCGCGTTCCTGAAGCCGCGCTTCTCGCCCTCGGCCAGGCAGCGGTCCCACTCCTCGCGGGCGGCCTTGTGCAGATAGGGCGGGCAGCTCTTTGAGGGTATCTCGTAGGCCGCGTCGCGGTGCATGCGGATGACGCCCATCATCGACTCGCGGTTCTTCGCGTACTCATCGAACGCACCCAGCCCCGACGCGATCTCCGAGGACGCCCGGTATGCGGCGCCGGTCATTATGGCGGTGATCACGGAGCACAGCGCCCTGCCCTCGTCGGAGTCGTAGGGCAGCCCGTTCACCATCAGCAGCGTCCCCAGGTTGGCGTAGCCCAGCCCGAGCGGCCTGAACGTGTGGCTGTTCTTCGTTATCCCCTCGGTCGGGTAGGAGGAGAAGTCCACGAGGATATCCTGTGCGATGACGAAGATGCGGCAGGCGTGCCTGAAGCCGTCCACGTCGAAGCGGCCGGTCTCCTCGTCGTAGAACTTCATGAGGTTGATGGAGGCCAGGTTGCAAGCGGAGTCGTCGACGAACATGAACTCGGAACAGGGGTTGGAGGAGTTGATGCGCCCCGACTCCTTGCAGGTGTGCCAGCGGTTGATGGTGCTGTCGAACTGAAGCCCCGGGTCCGCGCAGGCCCACGTGGCGTGACAGATCTTGTGGAAGAGCTCCCTGGCGGAGAGGCTCTCGTGGATCTCGCCTGTGGTGCGAAGCCTCGTCTCCCACTCGTCGTCGTTTATGTAGGCGTACATCAGGTCGTCGCTGACGCGCACAGAGTTGTTGGAGTTCTGCCCGGACACGGTCTTGTAGGCCTCGCCGTTGAAGTCCGGGGAGTAGCCGGCCTCTATGAGGGCGGCCACCTTCCTCTCCTCGCCGACCTTCCAGTCCACGAAGTCGACGATCTCCGGATGGTCGGCGTCGAGGCAGACCATCTTGGCCGCGCGCCTCGTCGTGCCTCCCGACTTCGTCGCGCCAGCGCCCCTGTCGAGCACCTCGAGGAAGCTCATCAGGCCCGAGCTCGTGCCGCCGCCGGAGAGCTTCTCGTACTTCGAGCGCAACGCAGAGAAGTTCGTCCCGGTGCCGGAGCCGTACTTGAAGAGCTTGGCCTCGTTGCGCGCGAGATCGAATATGGACATCAGGTCGTCGGATATCGACTGAATGAAGCAGGCGGAGCACTGAGGATGCTCGTAGGAGTTGTACGTCTGCTTGTAGGTCTTCTCCGCAGGGTCCCAGTACCAGTTGCCCCCGCTGCCCTCTATGCCGTAGGAGTGATACAGCCCGCAGTTGAACCACACCGGCGAGTTGAACGCACCGACCTGGCCTACGAGCATGTAGGCCAGCTCCGCCTCGAAGGCGTCCGCATCCTCCTCCGTTGCGAAGTATCCGCCCTGGGCCCTGCCGGCCTGGGCGATGGCCTTCGTGATGCGGCTCACGACCTGCCTCGCGGAGGACTCGTAGCCCTCGCCGGGGACGCCGCGCTTGCGGAAGTATTTGGAGACCACGATGTCGGTGGCCAGCTGCGACCAGCCCTCCGGCACCTCCGCGTCATCCATCCGAAACACCACCGAGCCGTCAGGGTCGGTGATGAGGCTCGCCCGCTTGGCGTACCTTACTTGGTCCAGAGGGTTTGCGCCGGGCTTGGTGAAGCGCCGCTCGATCTCGACGCCCTTGTCGGCAGATTTGAGCTGGGCCTTGCCCTTGTTTGCGTTCGCGCGCGAAACTCTGCTCTGAGCTTTCTGGACCATCGAACCCCCCGCAGGTCAAATGTTGTTGATTGAACGCCGTATAAAGAAAAAAATCGATATACCGAGCATGCTGAAGACTCCGAAGCGGCCTTATGGATAAAATATTAAATAAAGTCAGTATGTTACTTGTTAATCCGCCACTTATCCACCGGTTTATCCACAATATGTAGTATGGACTTTTTGTTGTAAGCCACTACATATTGGGGTGTCAAAGGAAAAAGAGAAAAAAACTCTTTTGTCTTGCCCACCCGCCTAACTTACCGATATAGGGTCGCACTCGATGGTCGATATGTGGGCTGAGGCCGATCCGGCCCAAACAGGAGAACGAAGGGCCCCTGGCAAATAATGGCATTATGATGATTTGCCGCGATCGACGCCATCGAACTCCCTTTTGACGCGTGCTGGAGGCTATGCCCACTCTCAGGGCCACTCGCGCGGGGCGACCGAGGTCATGATGAGTCACTTCAAGCAATACCAGGGGAACGCGGCCGGCGCGGAGGGCAGAAACCTGGGCGACGAGTGGCTCGACTGGAACGGCAAGGACGAGGGCACGATCAAGGCAGGTCGCTCGCTCTTTCTCACCGTCGCCACCGCCTTCTTCCTGGCCAGCTGCGCCGCGCTGGCGCTGTTCGTATACCTCATAACGCCAAGGCTTGCGATGTGGGATCGGGCGCTCCCCGGCGCCGCCTGGACGCTCGCCATCGTCATCATGGTCGTCTGCGCGCTGTGGCTCGCGCAGTTCATCTCGACGGTGCTCATCGGGCGCCGCATACTGTGGTCGCCGATGTGGCTTGCGCCGCTGTTCAACATGACCTTCGCCGGCGCATTCAGGCTGGCGGAGCTCATGGGCATATCCCGCGACCGCCTCGGGCACTCGTTCGTGAAGGTCTCCAACTCCGTCTCGCGCGCGCTCAAGCCCGCCGGCAGGCGGGAAAACCTCCTGCTGCTCCTGCCCCGCTGCCTCACCAAGGAGCAGCTCAAGCAGATAAACGCCCTAAAGGAGATCTACCCCATCACCATACACACCGTCTCCGGGGGAGAGCTCGCGCGAAAGAAGGTGAAGGAGATAAGGCCCACGGCGGTGATCGGAGTGGCATGCGAGCGCGATCTGGTGAGCGGCATACGCGACGTGGGCACCCGCTTCTCCGTCATAGGCATCACCAACGAGCGCCCAGACGGGCCCTGCAAGAACACCTTCATCGACATGAAGGAGCTTATCGACTCGATAGAGTTCTTCGTGGGCCCAGCGAAGACAGTGACTAGTAACTAGTAACTAGTGACTAGCGGAATAGCCCTGGAAACCTATACATTTACAGCCAGTCACCAGTCACCAGTCACTGTCTTTGGATGCGGTGCGTCATAACACATCAATCTTATTATTGATTTGAGCCTCCTCCCCTGATAGTTACACCCGACTATGAGAAGACTGGCGATCATAATGGCGTTGGCCCTCGTGGCAGGACCCGCCTGCAGCATGAAGAAGATGACCACCAACGTCATCGGCGAGATCTCCACGAAGGGGATCGTGGCGGTAGAGGGCGAGTCCGACGTGGATTTCGCGCGAGAGAGCCTGCCGCCGCTGATCAAGACGCTGGAGGTCCTGCGCTACGGAAACACGAAGGACCGCAGGCTGCTTGCGCTTCTGGCCAAGGCCTACGGCTCCTACACCTTCGGATTCGTGGAGCAGGAGATCCTGTCCGCGCCCGAAGGGAGCGCCGAACACAAAAAGGCGCTCGAGCGGGCGAAGCTCTTCTACGCCAGGGGCCGCGACTACGGCGTGCAGGCGCTGTCCACCAACGGCGCGATGAAGCGCGCCTTCGACGCCCACTTCAGGGACTTCCAGAGGGCGGTGGCCGGCCTGGGCGACAAGTACATCGAGGCCATCTTCTGGACGGCGTTCAACTGGGCCAACTGGATCAACCTCAATCGAGACGACCCGGCTGCCATCGTGGCGATGCCCAAGATACAGGCGATGATCGACCGCGTGATCGCGCTGGATTCGGACTTCTACTACGGCTCGGCCCACGCCTTCAAAGGCGTGCTCGCCTGCTCCAGGCCCGCTATGCTGGGCGGGGACCTGGCGCTGGCGCAGCAGGAGTTCGCCGCCGCGGAGGGCATAAGCCCCGACTACCTGATGACCAAGGTGCTCTACGCGCAGTACTTCGCGAGGCAGCAGAACGACTCGGCGCTCTTCAGGGAGAAGCTGGGCGAGGTGCTGGCGGCGGACCCGTCGGCGCTCGCGGAGCAGGAGCTGTCCAACAAGCTGGCCCAGCGCAGGGCCAAGATACTCATGAAGATGCAGAAGAAGCTGTTTTGAATATCGAGGATTGTCATTCTGAGCGAAGCGAAGAATCCCCATGAGACCGGGGGATCCTTCGGCGGACAAGCACGGTTAATGGCCTCAGGATGACACACAATTGGAGAACAGAATGAAGAGACTGATACTTTCGATGTTGATCGCGCTTTTCGCGTCGTACTCCGCGGCCGCGCACGCCGCCGAGATAAAGCTCGCGCTCCTGGCCCCCGAGGGCAGCACCTGGCACAAGGTCATGACCGCCTGGGACAAGGAGCTGCGCGCCAAGACCCAGGGCCGCGTCGGGCTCAAGATCTACGCCGGGGGCGTGCTGGGCGACGAGAAGGACGTTATACGCAAGATGCGCATAGGCCAGGTCCACGCGGCGGGCTTCACCGGGCTGGGGCTGGGCATCATAAATCCCAACGCGCGCGTGCTTGAGCTGCCGATGCTCGTCAGAAATTACGCGGAGGCCGACGCGGTGGCGGCCAAGATCTGGCCCAAGCTCGAGCCCGGCTTCGAGCGGAAGGGCTTCGTGGTGATAGGCCCCGCCGAGACCGGCTTCGTCAACATCTTCTCCAACAAGCCCGTCAAGGCGCGATCCGACCTCAAGGGGATGAAGATGTGGGCCTGGGAGGGCGATCCGCTCGTGGAGACTATGTACTCCGCCTTCGAGGTGGTGCCGATCCCGCTGCCGATCACCGACGTGATGACGTCGCTACAGACCAACCTCATCGACGCGGTCTACGCCCCGCCGCTGGGCGCGATAGCGCTGCAGTGGTTCTCGCAGACCAAGTACATCACCGATCTGAAGCTAGCAGACTCCACCGGCGGCATAATCATGACGAAGAAGGCCTACAACTCCGTCTCGTCGGCCGACCGCGCGGTGCTCAAGTCGACCGGAAAGAAGTACGCTCGCAAGCTCGTGGAGGCGATAAGGGCCGACAACGAGAAGTCCTATTCGACTCTGACCCAGGCCGGGCTCACCACCGTGAAGGTCCCGCCGGAAGAGATCGAGCGCATAACCAAGACTAGCAAGGGCGTGTGGAAGAAGCTGACGGGAAAGCTCTACCCTCAGTCCCTGCTCGACGAGGCGATAGCCGCCGTAGAGGCGAAGCGCACGTCAAACTAGCCAATGCCGGGGGGACACATTGAGCTGGCTCCTTAGGTTCTTCAAGTTCATAGACATCGCCTTCGCCAGGACCGTGCAGGTCCTGGTCGTGGTGGTCCTGCTGACCATGATGCTCCTGGTGGCGACCCAGGTCGTGCTCCGAAACCTGTTCGACACCGGCATCCCCTGGGCCGACATCGCCAGCCGCCACATGGTCCTGTGGGTCGCCTTCTTCGGCGCGATGCTGGCCACCAGGAGCCGCGAGCACATCGCCATAGACGCGCTCACGCGCCTGTTCCGTCGCCGCAACCGCAACATGATAAGGATCGCGCTGGACGCGCTGGCCTGCGGCGTGGCCTTCCTGCTCGCGCGCGCGGCCTACTTCTTCGTGCTCTCGGAGAGGGATGCCGGCACCATCCTCATAGCCGACGTGCCGACGTGGATCGTGCAGACGATCATCCCGTTCGGCTTCGCTATGATCTCGCTCGAGTACGCCATAGGAGTCTTCCTCGACATCTACAGGATACTCAGAAACGGCCACACCGACTACGTGGCGGGGCAGGGGCGCCGATGACCGCGCTGTACCTCATAGCGCTGCTCGTGTGCGCGATAGCGGGCGCCCCTCTGTTCATCATCATAGGGGGGCTGGCGCTCACGCTCTTCGCGGCGGTGGGCATCGACTCGCAGGCGGTCATAATCGAGATGTACCGCCTGGCCAGCGCCCCCACTCTCATCGCCATACCGCTGTTCACGTTCGCGGGGTATCTGCTTGCCGAATCGAAGTCTCCTGAGAGGCTTGTGGGCCTCTACCGGGCGCTCTTCGGGTGGCTGCCGGGCGGGATCGCCATCGTCGCGCTGATATCGTGCGCCTTCTTCACCTCCTTCAACGGAGCCTCTGGCGTCACGATCATAGCGCTGGGCGGTCTGCTCTACCCTATACTGACCAAGGAGCGCTACGGCGAGCGCTTCTCGATGGGGCTCATCACCACCAGCGGGAGCCTCGGGCTGCTCTTCCCGCCGAGCCTGCCGCTCATACTCTACGCGCTGGTCGCCAAGGTGAACGTCGACTCGCTCTTTCTGGCGGGCATCCTCCCAGGAATATTCATAATCGCGCTGCTGTCGCTGTACTCCATGCGCTCCGGCATCAAGACGCGCGTGCCGCGCCAGCCGTTTCGCCTTACCACTCTGTGGAGGGCGTTTTGCGATGCCTTCTGGATCGTGCCGCTGCCCATCATCATCCTGGGCGGGATCTACGGCGGCATATTCACCGCCAGCGAGGCCGCCGCCGTCACCGTCGTCTACGTGATCATAGTCGAGACGCTAGTCTACAGGGACCTGTCCATCACGCGCGACATACCGAGGATTGCTTCCAAGTCGATGATCCTAGTCGGCAGCGTGCTGGTCATACTCGGCTGCGCGCTGGGGCTCACCAACTACCTCGTCGACGAGCAGATCCCGATGAAGATCATCGAGATGATGCGCCAGTTCATCACAAGCAAGCTCATGTTCCTGGTGGTGCTCAACATCTTCCTGCTAATCGTAGGGTGCCTGATGGACATCTTCTCGGCCACGATCGTGGTGGTGCCGCTCATCGTACCCATCGCCAAGGAGTTCGGCGTCAATCCCCTGCACCTGGGCATCATATTCCTCACCAACCTCGAGATCGGCTACATCACGCCGCCCGTCGGATTGAACCTCTTCATCTCGAGCATACGCTTCAAGAGGCAGATACCGGAGATATACCGCTCCACGCTTCCGTTTCTGCTGGTGCTGGTGATCGCGCTGATAGTGGTGACCTACGTGCCTCAGCTTACGCTGTGGCTGCCCTCCATCTTCGGGAAATAAAAAACCCGCTGTGCGCGGGCGTGTGAAGATCCGAAAATCGTGTGAATCAGAGCAGGAAGAAGTCGGTGAAGCAGTGGCTGGAGTGGTCCAGGCACTTTATCAGCATCTTCACGTAACCCTTGAAGCCCCAGGCGGATATCAACGTTATGGGATGAAACAGGATGTGCTTGGCTGTGATGACCCCTTTTATCATGACCCGATCTCCCTTCCGCACCTTTAATATGCATAGGCCATGCCAAACGGAGCGCACATCCCCTCGTCAAAAATCAATGATTACGGTCTATTATGATTTATTCGAATATCGATAGGATCCGGACGTTCTCATTCTGAGGATATCACCCCCCGATGCGGGTCATATTGAGGCGTCAACGCACCGCCTGTCAACACAGTTGATTGAAATCACTGGGAAACTACCTTTATGGTCAGCTTGATCTCGCCCTTTACGTGCTCGAAGGCGCGGTCCGTGGCGACGAGTCTGGTCTCATAGCTGCCTATCGTGCTGGGCGTCCCCTCTATGAGGATCATGTTCCCGCTGACGGACTCCACCTTCAGGCCCTCGGGTGGCAGCCCCTCCAGCGTCCAGATGTAGCCGGAGACGCCGCCTCCCTTGGCGGATATCAGCAGGTCGTAGGGCTCGCCCACCCTGGCCGGCACCGGGAGTTCGGCGGGGTCCATGTGGCCCACGTCGTAGCTCATGTTCTCGACTATCTCGATGCGGATCGGTGGCCTTATCGGGACCGGATCGGGCGCATCGCCCACCTGCGCCATAGCGGCGTATGAAGCCTGGCTGAAAAGCATCAAGGCCAATACCGCTAAGATTGCTCTGCTCTTCATCGACCCCTCCCCGGTAGCACGGACACACGTTCGGGTACGCAGGCCATTGATATGCATACTCCGAGCCAACGCTGGCGGCCGGCAAACGCCGGCTATAGCAAAACATTTGGATGGGCGCGGCTATCATTTTGAAAGGGCGTCAAAAAAGAGACAGGGCCCCCATGGGGGCCCTGCATAAAGCGAATGTACGGAACCGCCATTTTTAAGGCGTCGGCTCCGCTTCATCTTCCGGCTCCGGATTCGGCTCCGGCACAGCCTCGCCCCCCTGCTCCTCCAGCCCCTCCACGGGGCAGCCGCCGTTATCGATGGAGCCGGGCTCCTCGGGACAGGCGTCAAACTCGTCCAGGACGCCGTCGCAGTCGATATCCATCTCGCATCCCCAGATGACCGGCGCGCCTTCATCAGGCGGCACCTCCTCGACATCATCACCCTCTATAGATTCGGGCTCCGCCTCTACGTCGCCCGGCAGAACCGGCTCGCCTTCAGGCGGCTCGCCAAGATAGATGTATCTCAACAGGAGGTTGCTCTCGGGACCCAGTACTCCGTTCAGAAAGACCTTCTTGTCGAAGGCCAGGGCCGAAACCAGATCTAGACACGCCGACTCGGCCTTGTTCTTCTTGATATAATTCAACTTGGATAACCTGATTGCCTTTTGCGCTTCTTCATTTATAGGCTGTATTCCTTGCGGTAAGTTGTAATACTCTGAAGCGATGACACTGCTGTAGCCTCGATACACCATCGCCCTGAAGATCTTTTCGTCGTCGGTCTCCACAAGCGCCGTGCAGGCCGTCTTCTTGAGTTCCTCAGAAGCGTTCGGCGGCAGGAAGACCGGCGATGAGATGAAGACCGCCTTGACGTTGCCGCCACCGAAGCACGACAGCGCGCTCTTGCATACGGCGGCTCCGATAGTGGAGCTCTGGTTGATCCGCTGGATGGCCTCGTCGTCCTTCACGAGCATGAGGGCCAGGAGGTACTCGTTCGGAGCGGCCGACTGCCGGATCGTCGTGACGTATACATCCTTTTCGCCCAGGTAGGCCTCCCTAAGAGCGTCGCACTCCAGGTCGCTGAGCACCCGCACGCGACGTATGCCGCCGCCCACCTTCATTTGGATTGAGACCATGCAGGAAAATTTGCTTTTGACGACCGGCTTTCTGATGGCCCAATCGAAGAAGTGCCTGACCCTGCCCACGTACATATCCTGCATCAATATCAGCGTCTTCTTGTTGGCCTCAATTTGAGGCATGGTGACGACGCCAAACTTCTCGAAGGCCTTCTTCGCGGCGTCGATCTGGACCCTCTTCACGACCGTGGGTTTGAGAGCTTTGGCGTCGCCCTTGGGCACCAGGGACGCGCGTGCAGACGAGCCCAGGCAGATCGATGAAGCGAAGGCCGCCGTCAATGCGATCAGATATAGTCTCTTCATGGTTCCCTCCGTTTAGACGACAATGACCTATACAGGTGCTGGATACACCTGCATACAGAATTAGCATATTATATGCCAATAGGCCCGAATATTTTCACCATATTAATCAAGTAATTAGGATTATGGAGGGCAATCAGATTGAGAAAGGCGTCAATCGGGCGACGGTGGCTAGCGGTAGGCGACCTCTATGATCTCGAACTCGCGCAGGCCCTTGGGGGTCTTCACCTTCACCTCGTCGCCCACCTCCTTGCCGATGAGGGCGCGGGCGATCGGCGACTCGATCGATATGACGTTCTTGGAGGCGTCGGCCTCCTCGGAGCCCACGATGTAGTAGGTGACGTGCTCGTCGTCGTCCATCTCGGCGAGGGTGACGTGCGCGCCGAATACGACCCTCTCCGAGTCTATCCCCTTGGGGTCGATCACGTGCGCCAGCGACAGCTTGTGCTCGATCTCCTTTATCTGCCTGCTTATCTGCTGCTGCCGCTCCTTGGCCGCATCGTACTCGGCGTTCTCCGACAGGTCGCCGTGTCCCCGCGCCTCCTCGATGGCGGCCACGTTCTTCGGCCTCTCGACCTGCCTGAGGTGCTTGAGCTTGTCGCTGAGTATCCTCTGGCCCTTCGGTGTCATCGGTATTCTCTGCGTCATCTTATCTACCCCTCACCAAACAAAGCCCGCCTCGCTTCCACAAGGCGGGATACGGATTCTGTGCGCTGACTAGCACACGCGGACTCCCACAGTCAAGAGGTTGGGCCGTCCAAAAACTTTCGCAGGTCCGCCGTACTTCGTTGACAATTGCGCACCGAACACTAAATTGAATACATGGGCGAGGTCATCCCGATTCATTCCCGCAGGACGTTCACGAAAGATGAGGCGCAGGCGCTTCTGCCGATCGTCCGCAGGATCACCGAGGCGGTGGCCGACGAGGTGAACCACATTCAGGAGCAGCTGCGTTTCGTTCCCCAGGAGGAGCCCCTCTACGAGAGGCTCTACTCCAAGATCGAGCTGGCCATCAGGCGCTGGGCGATAAAGGTCTCCAAGCTCGGGTGCGAGCCGCGCGGCATATGGCTGGTGGACTTCGACGCCGGCGACGGCTGGTACACCTGGAGGCTGGGCGACGACGATCTGGCCTTCTTCCACTCCCACGAGGGCAGGGCCACCAACCTGGCCGTCCAGCCCGGCGAGGAAATTCCCTCTTGACCGGCCTTTTCGCCCCGCCTATTTGACACCCTGAGGGTGTCATCCTGAGCGCAACGAAGGATCCCCCCTGAAGCACAGGGGTTTTTTATTATGGCGAAGGCCTCAATCGTACAGCTGGAGTTGGGCCCTATGCAGAACCTCTCCTACCTCGTGGGCGACGACGAGGCCCAGGTCTGCGCGGTCGTCGACCCCGGCTGGGACGCGCACAGGCTGATCGAGGCCGCGGAGCGCAACGGCTGGAAAATAGACAAGGTGCTTCTCACGCACACGCACTTCGACCATGCCAATGCGCTTTACGAGGTCTCGCGCATGGCGGAGGGAGGAATCTTCGCCCACGGCGAGGAAGCGGGCACAATAGACGAGGGCGTGGCCACGACACCCACGGCCGACGGCACCGTGATAGAGCTGGGCTCGCTCAGGATCAGGTGCATGCACACGCCGGGACATACGCCGGGCTCGCAGTGCTTCCTCGTGGACGACGCGATACTGACGGGCGACACGCTCTTCATAGACGGATGCGGCAGGGTGGACCTTCCCGGCAGCGAGCCGGAGATGATGGTCAAATCGCTCAAGGCGCTCGCCGCGCTCGATCCTTCCACTACGGTCTACCCTGGACACGACTACGGCGGCACGCGCTCGACCATAGGCGAGCTCTTGGAGCGAAACCCGTACCTGGCCGACGCGCTGGGCAGATGAGGCATACGATGTCGGACTTTTTGAAGACGCTCAAGGACGAGGGGATACTGGCAGACGGCGCCATGGGCACCGAGATCTACGCCCGCGGCTTCTACATCAACCGCTGCTTCGACGAGCTCAACCTCACCAATCCGAAGGTCATCGCCGACATCCACCGCGACTACATCAAAGCCGGCGCCGGGCTCGTCGAGACCAACACCTTCACCGCAAACCGCCCCGCTCTGACCGCCTTCGGGCTGGAGGGCAGGACAGCTGAGATAAACGCCGCCGGAGTTCAAATCGCCAAGGACGCGGCGGAAGGTTTGGCCTTCGTGGCCGGCTCGGTGGGCCCCATCTCGTGGACGCGAAAGGGCCAGGAGCCCATGACTCTCGAGGAGATGCGCGAGGTCTTCTCCGAGCAGATATCGGCGCTCGCCGGCGCGGGAGCGGACGCGATAATCCTCGAGACCTTCCTCGACATCGAGGAGCTGCACGTGGCCTTCGAGGCCGCGCGCGCCTCGTGCAAACTCCCGGTCATCACGCAGGTCACGTTGAAGTACATGGGCGAGGGCGAGTTCGAAGGGCTGGCCCCGGAGTACGCGGCGGGCGTTATGGACGGCTGGGGCGCGGACGTCATAGGCGTCAACTGCTGCGACGGCCCGCAGGGCGTCTTCGAGGCGGCCAAGCGCATGCTCTCCGCCACCGAGCGACCCGTCTCCGCCATGCCGAACGCGGGGCTCCCCAAACAGGTCCACGGCAGGCTCATGTATCTGGCCAGCCCCGAGTATATGGCCGAGTACGCCAGGCGCTACGCCCAGATCGGGGTGTCGCTCATAGGCGGCTGCTGCGGCACCACGCCGGCGCACATCTCCGAGATGAAGAAGTTCCTAAAGGCGATACGGCCGGCCATGAGAAAGTCCGCCCCGGCTGTGGAGCGCGTGGAGCCGATCGAGACGGCGCCAAGGGTGCCGCCCGCACAGAAGAGCCCGTTCGGGCGGGCGATAGGCGAGCGCTTCGCCGTCTCGGTGGAGGTGGACCCGCCGTTCGGCATCGACCCGTCGAAGGCGCTGGCCGGCGCCAAACTCCTCAAGGGGATGGGGGTGGACGCGGTGAACATCGCCGACGGGCCCAGGGCCATGGCGCGCATGAGCCCGATGGCGCTGGGCAAGCTCATCGAGGACGAGGTAGGCATAGAAACCATAGTTCACTACTGCTGCCGCGACCGCAACCTCCTGGGCATGCAGATGGATCTCATAGGCGCCGCCGCGCTGGGGATCAAAAATCTGCTCATCATCACGGGCGATCCGCCCAAGATGGGCAACTACCCTGAGGCCACGGCCGTCTTCGACATAGACTCGATCGGGCTCATCAAGTTCGTCTCCAACCTCAACGTGGGCCTGGACCTCGCCGACAGGCCGATAAAGGAGCCCACCTCCTTCGTGATCGGCTGCGGCGTCAACCCCGGCGCGATCGATCCGGACTTGGAGGCGGAGCGCTTCAAACAGAAGGTCGATGCGGGCGCCGAGTTCGCCTTCTCCCAGCCGGTCTACGACGCGAAGCTCCTGGACTCCTTCTTCAGGAGGATCGGGGGGGCTCCGTCGATCCCGTTCTTCGTGGGGATACTGCCGCTGGCCAGCCACCGCAACGCGGAGTTTCTGCACAACGAGGTGCCGGGCATGCAGGTCCCCGACTCCATCATGGAGAGGATGGCTGCCGCGAAGTCCAAGCAGGCGCAGCGCGAGGTGGGGCTGGCCGTGGCCAAGGACTCGCTCGCGGCCGCCAAATCGATGAAGGGCGTCACCGGCGTCTACATCTTCCCGCCGTTCGGCGACTACGCCAAGGTGGATGAACTTCTCAAGGTCGTCAGGTGATATCTAGAGGGAACCGAGGTCAACTTCCGATAGCGAATCCACCACCGTGTCCGCATCCTTAAGGACGTCGTCGTCGAAGGAGTTCCTGACGGCCACGCACATGAGCCCCGCCGCCTTGGCCGCCGCTATGCCCTTGGGGGAGTCCTCTATCGCCAGCGCCTCGGCCGCCAGGAGCGGGCCGTCGGAGATCTCCACGAGCCCCTCGTAGGCCCTGATGTATCCCTCGGGGTCTGGCTTGCCGTGCGTCACCGAATCCGAGGCGACGATGGGGTCGAAGTATCCGTTCCACTTGAGCTGCTTGAGTATGAATTCGATCTCGCTGCGGTTGGCGCCGCTGCATATCGCCATCGGATAGCTCTTCCTGACAGCTTGGATGAAGTCGGCCACCCCCGGCAGGAGCGGGATCTCCTCGCTGAGCATGCCGATGGTAGCAACCGTCTTCTGCTCGATCATGTCGGCCTTCTCGTGATCGTCGAAGTGGTGGCCGTGCGCCCTGCTGACCGCATCCAGAAAGTCGCGGTCGTTTAAACCCACGTAGTCGCGCCTGAACTCGTCCTCGCCCACGATGACGCCGGCAGGCTCCAGGACGCCCTGCCAAGCGTCCATGTGCACCGGCTCGGTGTCCGTGATTATCCCGTCGAAGTCGAAGACCAGGGCCTTGATAGGCATTTAAAACCCCCTCTAGATCGAGGACAGATATCTTCCGACGCTTATGCCCGCCAAAAGCCCCTGCGAGGATGCGATCGCCGGCAGCTGGGGCCTGCCGCAGAGGACGTCGCCCGCAGCGAAGATGCCGTCGGCCGAGGTCTTGAGCCCAGCGTCCACCTTTACGGAACCGCCGGAGCCTAGGTCCACGAGCTTCTCCAAAAAGGAGGTCGTCGCCTGATGCTCGTGCATGTACGTGAACACGCCGACAACCTGTATCTCCTTCTCCTGACCCCCGGAGAAGACCGTGATGCTCTTGACGTGGTCGCCGCCGTTTATCTTCTTGAGGCTCGCCGAAAAATGCAGGTCTATGGAGCGCTTGCCCTTGAGGGCCTCGAGGACCTCGTCGTCCGCCTCGATCTTGTTAGAAGGGATGATGAAGTGTATCCGGTCCGCGAAGCGCGTCAGCGCCAGCGCGGCGAGCGCGGCCTCCCTGTTCTTGCCTATGACGGCGGCCTGTCTCTTCGCCACGGCCGGACCGTCCGAGAGCACGTCGTAGGAGACGCCTCGTCCCAGGTACTCGCGCTCGCCGTGCAGGTAGTTGGTGCGAGCCGCGGCCCCGGTCGCAACCACGATCGCCTTGGCGGCGTACTCCTTGCCCGAATCGGTCGCTATCTTGAAGGATCCCGCGTCGCCGGTGAGCGCCAACGCGCTGTCCGAGGTGAAGCGGGCGCCCTCGAACTCCGTCTGCCTGCGCATCCTCTTGAGCAGCTCCTCACCGCTTATCGACTCCGGGAACCCTGGGAAATAACCCACGTTTCCGAGGCTCCCCAGGAAGCTCTCGCGCGTGCTGCGGTCGATCACCAGCGCGCTCCACTTGCACCTGGCCACGAAGGTCGCCGCCGCGCATCCGGCCGGCCCTCCCCCAATTATCACCGCGTCGTAGTTGGTCTGCATGTCATTTTGCTCCGGTTTCAGGCGATGCTATCCGCGCCCGCCCCTCCTGTCAATCGCCCCATAACCAGCCGAAGGACGTTCTTAGGGCCTGGTAGACGCATCTTCCGCGACCGGCCATTGCTCACTCGCGCCGGGCTGCGGTCTCGGGTGTATGAAACCGTCGCCCTCCGCCCGTCGCTTTTCATATGGCAACTGTCAGACGGCCTCCGTGATTAGGTACGGCGCGAGCGAAGTATGAAAAAACCCGGGACACAAAACCGATTTTTTAAAATACGACCTAGTACACTCCGGAAAAATCGGTATTGTGTCCCGGGTTTTTTCGCGGGAGCCGGCTTTATTACGCCTAGCCGTCTTTATAGCGAGAAAAGTCGTCCGAAGCGCTCCGTCTTCGGAAATAGAATTTGAATCATGGTTCTTGTGTGCTACAGGGCGCGTATGGGAAAGAATATAATAGTATTCGACATCGAGACGAAGAACGCGTTCGGGGACGTGGGCGGCAGGGACGGGCTCACAAAGCTGGAGATCTCGGTCCTCGGCGCCTACGACTACGACTCCGAAGAGTTCAGGACCTACGAGGAGTCCGAGCTCCCCCAGTTCGCCAACCGCCTCTCCCGCTCCCCGCTGCTCGTGGGCTTCAACAGCCGGCGCTTCGACACGCCGATACTGCAGAAGTACATGCCCTTCGAACTGGGTAAGCTTACGCAGCTGGACATAATGGAGGAGATCACAAACGCTCTCGGCCACCGGGTGAGCCTGGGCAGCGTGGCCAAGGCCACCCTGGGCAAGGGAAAGATAGCAAGCGGGCTCGAGGCCATAGAGTTCTGGCGCACGGGCCGAATGGAGGAGCTCAAGCGCTACTGCCTGGACGACGTGCGCATCACCAGGGACATCTTCGAGTACGGCGCGGAGAGGGGCGAGCTCCTGTACGTGCCCAAGTTCGGTTCCGGCAAAGCAAGGGTCGCCGTCGACTGGCGCGTCGAGCACCCACTGGAGTCCGATGGCGCATCTGCGCAGCGCTCGCTCTTCTGAGGTGACTAGCCCCGCGCCTTGAGCTATGCTCGCGGCATGTCGACGTTCAACCGGCTGAGGACCCACGCGCTCTTCGCAGCGATGGGGCTGGTCGCCACCGCATCCCAGATAATCCTGATGTGCCGCTTCATCGTGCTCTTCGGCGGCAACGAGCTCGTCGCGGGCGGCGTCTTCGCCGGCTGGCTCGGATTCTCGGCGGCGGGAAACCTCGTCATGTCTCGATTCGCCGACAGGGTCCGCGACGCTTGGCGAGCATCCGGCCTCTTGCTATGCGCGCTGGCAATCTCGGTGCCTGCGACTGTCGCCGCCTCGTACCTTATCAAGCCGGCCCTCGGCATACCCGCACCGATCATGCTTGGCCCCGGCGCGGCCCTGGCGCTGTCGGCCCTGCTCATGGCGCCTATAGGGCTGATAATTGGAGCCAGCTTCACGATGTGCGGCAGGCTTCCGATCGAGCAGGACGCCTCAAGCGTCCCGCGCGTCTACCTCATGGACGCGATAGGCTCAGGGCTCGGAGGCCTGGCCGTATCGCTCTTCGCGATACGCTACCTCACCTGCATGCAGCAGGCGCTCATGGCCGCCTCCATAATGCTTTTGGCCGTCGGGCTATCCATGAAGCGGGTGTGCCTGAAGCTAGCCGCGCTGGCGATGCTCGCTGCCGTCTCCGCACTCATGTTCGCCTCCTTGCCTGTACAGATGAAGCTCGTCGAGACCCTATGGCGCGGCTTCGACCCCAAGGTACAGATGGAGTCGCTCTACTCCTCGCTGATGGTGACGGCCAACAGGGGCGAGAGGACGCTGTTCGTCGACGGCAGGCCCGCCTTCTCGCTGCCCATGGGGTACACGTACGAGGCCTCCGCTAACCTCCCGCTTCTGCAGCACGGCTCGCCCAAGGACGTCGCGATGATCGAGGGCGGACTGTCGGGGACACTCGAGCAGTGGGAGAAATGGGGACTTGAGAGCGCATACTTTCTGAGGCTCGATCCGGACGTGACGCACATCGAGGAGAACTCGATGCCGTCGGCTATCGCCGACCTGCCGGATTGGATGCACCTCGTACAGACCGACGGACGGCGATTCATAAGGTCGGGCCGGTTCGGGTCGTGCGAGGGAGGATGCCTGGACGTGCTGGCCGTAAACGTCGGCGAGCCTGACACGGCGGCTACCGACCGCTACTACACGAGGCAGTTCTTCGAGGAGGCGAAAGCCGCCCTGCGGGACGACGGCGTTCTCGCCCTGTGGATGCTGGAGCCCCAGAATGCCATCGGCGAGGAGACGGCGAAGCTGCTGGGGGGGCTCCAAGCGACGCTCAAGGCGGTCTTCCCGAGGGTGGTCATGCTGCCGCTCGACAGGTTCTACTTCTTCGCCACGAGGGAGGGCGCCGTCACCGACGACGTGGATGAGCTGATCGCGAGGCTCGACTCATCCGGGGTCGAATCGCCATACCTCGCCGACCAGGTGCTGGCGGGCATATACCAGGAGAGGGTCGACGATAGCGCCGCCGTCGTTCAAAAGGCCAGTGAGCGCGCCAGGGTAAACGAGGACAGGCGCCCCGGCGCCTACTTCAACGCCATGCTGCTGTGGGAGAAGCGGTTCGGCTCCGGAAGCAGGCTTTTGGCCAAGATCGCCGCCGCCAGCAACCCGTGGCTCGACGCTGCGATACTCGTAGCCATCGCCCTAGCCTCGGTGGCCGTGGCCAAGCTCAGGCGAAGGCGAACGGGCCCGCTGCTGGCGTTGTACGCCACCGGGTTCGCATCGATGTCCTACGAGATAGCGCTGCTGGTTCACTACCAGATGCGAATGGGCGTCATGCTCTACAGCATCGGATTCATCATTACGTCATTCATGGTGGGAGCGGGCCTGGGCGCATACGCAGGAATCAGACTGAAATTGAAGCCGAAGCGCTCCGAGCGCGCGCTCGCCATTGCTATGGCGATCCTGGCGGCTCTTTCTATAGCCATGTTTTGGACCACCCAAGTGAGCTTTCTGGTTTCCAATCTCGCTGCGGGGTTGTTGTGCGGCTTCATCTACCAGGCCGCTGCCGGCACAGTCTTCCGGGCAAAGGGGGCCACGGGGATAACGGCCGGCCGCACCGAGTTCGCCGATCACAGCGGCGCCGTAGTGGGATCCATCGTCACATCCCTGGTGGTGATTCCGACCATGGGGCTGTTTGCCCCGCTGTGGCTTGCGGCGGCTACCCTTTTGATATCCGCAGCGGTCCTTCTGTCGGGCTTATGACCGGAGAGGGGAATCAGGGGTTGAGCATCTCGCCCGCGTGTTGTAGGTCGATGCCCTCCTGCACCACCCCGATGGTGTAGGCCTCGGAGTTCTCTATGGCCACCGTCCTCATATCGTAGAACTTGCTCAGGACCACAACCGCGAGTATGGACAGGATGCTGATGACGAGCACCAACTCTATCATCGTCAGCCCCGACCTCCTGTCACATCTCTCTACGGTCATATCGCAGTCAGGGTTCCGTATGGGGCTCGGGCGGCAGCCTTTCCTCTTCGCCCTCCTGTCTCTGGTCCAGCTCGTCATGATGCATCTCGTGCACATGTCTTTGCCTCATCATCATCATCTCGAAGGTCTCCTGAACGGTCAGGGCCTTCCTATTCCGCTCATGCCTCCTGTCCTCCGAGCATCCCGCTATGAGCACCGCCGAGGAGACGGCTACGGCGGACAGCAGGGCTATCACCTTGTCCATGTTCCGCTCCCGATAACGTTGCCCGCCTCATCGCGCCTTACCCAATCATAGCTTATCAGCTGTCCTTCCGAATCGTATGTCCTGTCCGAGTAATCGTACCAGCTGGAAAACGATCCGCCGCCATCGTACCTCTTGTCCACATAAGACTCAAGCCTCCCGTCGCCGTCATAACTCTCGTCCGAGCGATACAGGGTCTGCGTGGGGGTGCCACCGGAGTCGAAATACTCCAGCTTGAACGAGGTGTGTCTCCGGTTCATGTCGTATGTGTAATCAGAATATGTGTAGCTCCGGTCGACCACGCCGCCTGAATAGACCGTCCGGTTGCGCGTAGCCAAAAGGCCGTCCGAAGAATAGGCGTAGCTGTTGTCTGCGACGAGCTGGCCCGCGCCATCTCTCTGCGTGCTGGAGTAAGCCGCCGTGGTCCCGTCTGGATAGTATGCGTAATTGCGGTACTCGTAGCTGGCGGTGACCGAACCGGAGGCGTCGCGGTCCTCCCGGTCGTACTGCAGGACCTTGTTGTCCTCGTTGTAGGAGTAGTTGTCGTAGGTCTGGGTGCCCGAAGGGGAGCCCGATTCGTCGTAGTTGGTGACGCTCCTGGTGTCGACCCTCCCCTGATCGTCGAAGGAATACTGGTTGCTCCTTATGATATCGCCGTCGGAGTCGTAATCCATGCGATCGTAGGACGCAGTGCGACCGTTGGGATGCCTGGTTATGTTCGAATACTCGTAGCTGCGAAGCACTTCGCCGTCGGCGTCCAGGTCCGTTCGCCTGTATCCTGTGGTCCTGCCGTCGGGGCCGTAGGTGTACTGATCGTAATCGTAGTATCTGTCGACATCCCCATTGGAGTCGTATCTTGTGACCCTGAGCGACTCCACCCTCCCATCCTCCAGGTCGTAGTCGTACCTCCTGGTCAGGTTACCCTCGGAATCGTAGTCCGTGAAGGAGTAGCCTATGATGTTCCCTTCGCTGTCGTATTCGTAGTCACCGTATATCCTCGTCCTTATGAGGTTGCCCTCATCGTCGTAGTACTCGACTATCCTGCCGATGAGCCTCCCCTGAGAATCGTATATCCGATCCCCGATACGGGTGACGCCATCGAGCTTGTTGATCCTGCCAGTATCCGGGTCGTAGCTGTAGACGCTCTCGGTCGGGCCCTGGTAGAGATCCTCAGCCAGCTTTATCCAGCTGGAATCGGTGACGGGATTGTCCACCACGAAGCCGAAGAAGGGGTTGTTAACCGAGGCGGGCCCAAGCTGTGCCTCGTCGAGCGTCTGGGGATAGGCAAGCGCCCCGCGCGGCCACAGCGACGCCGTCAGAAGAAACGACAATAATATAAAGACTTTGGCCCCAATCCTCATACACATATGATACCACATCGGACAAATTGTTGACATAGCGCGCTATTTCAACGGGGATCTGACTCGCCGAAGACTATCGCCTGAAATCTCATGAGCTTGGCGCGCTTCCACGCATCGGGTGAAAGCCCCGCCTTACGGCATATCCCCTGCAGGTACTGCATCTTGTCCCAGCCCTGCTCGGTGGGCACCTGGGGCAGGAGCACGCCATGGCGCATGCCCTTCTCGATTATGAGGCCGTCGGTGCCGACACGCACGGAAAGCGGGTCCTTGAGTTCCTCGGGCGGGGTGAGCACGGATATCTCCACGTCAATGTTCCCCAGCTCATCAGGCCTCACCGGCGGAAACCTGGGGTCGCTCGATGCGGCGGATATCGCCATGCGCTGGACCGTCCTATCCAGCGGACCCGTGGCTATTATCTGCCCGATGCAGCCGCGCAGCATGCCCCCCTTCTTGAGCGTGACGAAGGCCGCGCCGTCCCTCCTGAGCGCTGGGTCCTGCGGCAGCGGGGGCAACTTCTTTCCGCGCACGTGCGCCTCTACGGTCTTGCGGGCGAGCGAGAGCAGCTCCTCCTTCTGACGCCGACCGAGGCCCTCGGGCTGCACCACCGCTATCGACGCGTAGCCCACCACGCGCGAACGGCCGCCTGTCGTGTCGCCGGAGTTGGCGTAGCTCAGAAGCTCAAGCTTCGCGCCGCGTATCTGCGCTATGCGCTTCATTATATAGACCGGCAGCGCTCCGCACAGCTCCGCCACGTCATTGCCCACGGCCAAGAGAAAGCCCTCCGGCGTATCGCCGCATATCTCCTCTATGGTCTTGCTGTCCTTGTCCTGGGCCGTCTCGTAATCGTGGAAGTGCGACAGGTCGCTCGATATCACGAAAACCGTCGAGGCGTCGCCAAACTGCGCCTCAAGCACCTGGGCCATCTCATCCATCCGATCCTTGTCCATCCGCCCTACTACTATGGGCACGAGCTTGAACTCGCCAAGCGCCACCTGCAAAAACGGAAGCTCCACCTCGAGCGCGTGTTCTCCGTCGAAGGGCTTTGCATCCGCCTTCGCCCAAGGGTTCCCCTTCACCAGACGCGAAACCGCCTCCATGTCTATCGGTATGTCCCCCAGGGGCGTCCGGTAGTGACCGTATGGCGACAGCGCCGCTCCGTCGAACGCTACCCTGTGCGCGGGCGCGATCACCACGGCCCTTTCGAAACCCTTGCCCTTCAGGAGCTTGAAGGCCGACGCCGCAATGCCTCCGGAATATCTGTAGCCGGCGTGCGGTGCGATGACGCCTATGAGCCGGCCGTCCAACCTCTTCGACGGGGCGCGCGCGAGCATCCGCTCGACCATGCCTCGCAGCGAGGACGCGTCTGCCGGATAGAATGTCCCGGCCACGCACGACTTCTGCACCTCGGCGCCGCCTTTCGCGCCGCCATTGGATCGCTTGCAGGCCGCGTGCGGCGCCAACAGCAGCGCGACCAATGCGATCGCCGATACCGCTGCAAATCTCCTCATCTACGCCTCCTAACCGGCAAGGCCCCCGCGCCTCCAGAAGCGGGCGCGCACGTGGCGATCCTCTCGGCGGCCTGAACCCAGAAACCTGCCGAACAGCATCAAGAGGAGCGCCGAGCCCAGCCCCGCAAGCATCGATATCCCGAACTGCCTCCTGGTCATCTGCATCTCTACCTCCATACGCCTGGGATCTTGTTGCCGCACTTCGGACACCCTCCGCCCTCGAGGCGCACGTCGGGCGTCCTGTAGCCCCTCCTCACGATCACCGTATCGCCGCACTTAGGGCACCTGGTGTTTTGCATCTCGCCGGACGGGACGTTCCCCACGTAGACGTAGTGCATGCCAAGGTCGTAGGCGCGGTGTGCCGCGTCCATTAGCGTCTCCGTGGGCGTGGGGTAGAGGCTGGTGAGCTTGTACATAGGGAAGAAGCGGGACAGGTGGAGCGGCACGTCGGGGCCGAGCTCGTCGAGCACCCACTTCACGAGCCACTCCAGCGCGGCCTTCGAATCGTTGAGCGTGGGTATCACGAGGTTCGTGATCTCGACGTGGATGCCCAGCTTCCTTGCGAGCTTGAGATACTCCTGGACGGGAGCTATCTCCGCCTTCACGTATCTGCGATAGAACTCGGCGTCGCCCTTGTAGTCGACGTTGGCGGCGGCTACGTACGGAGCTATCTCCTCCAGCGGCCTTCGGTTCAGAAATCCTGCGGTGACCAGGACGTTTCGTATGCCGCTGCCCAGCGCGAGCTTCGCTGAGTCGTAGGCGTACTCGTAGAAGATGCTGGGCTCGGAGTAGGTGTAGGCGATGGAGGCGCAACCCGTTCGGGCGGCGCCGGCGGCCACGTCCTCGGGCGGGAGCTTCTCGTTGCGCGTGTCCTCCGGAAAGGACTGACTTATCTCCCAGTTCTGGCAGAAGACGCAGTGGCCGTTGCAGCCGGCCGTCGCTATCGAAAACGCCCTCGTACCGGGCAGGAAGTGGTAGAGCGGCTTCTTCTCGATGGGGTCGACGTGCACCGCGCAGGGCCGGCCGTAGACGAGGCTCACGAGCTCACCCCTCAGGTTATACCTGGCCTTGCAGTCGCCGTGCTCGCCGGGCCTTAGCCTGCAGGCGCGAAAGCAGAGTTCGCAGGTGACGGAGCTCATCTTTTCCTCCCATTCCTGCGCCTGTTCCTCTTCCCACCGTCGCGCCTGTAGAACTTGGCTGGGTGATCGGAGAGGTCCCCGCTTTGAATCATCCTCTCGGTCCTGCCCTTCGCCTCGTCGTCGGAGGACTCCGACTCGGCCGCCCCCTGCGCCTGCGCCCTCGCGGCAAGCTCCTGAGCCTTCCGGGCCACCGTGCCCGGCTCCCGGACGAGCCCCCCCGATCGCTCCGCTACCGCCCAGGCGGTAACGCCCAGCACGATCCCTACTACCAGTGCAAACAGCGCGTTAGCTAGTTTCATCGCCGGCATTACACCTGCCTGCCTTCCTTCGGATGAAATGCCTCACCTTGCATCCGAGCTGTGCGAAGATATCCAGGACCAGGCCGGTCGGGCAGAGATAGCGGCACCATACGCGCCGGACGAAGAGCGATGCCGCCACGACCACGCCCGCCTGAACGATCGTGACGGAATCCGGATACCTCATGAACAGGAGCGAAAATGGCTCCACCGTCCTCATGGCGTCGCTGCCCAGGGCTGCGATGGCGTAGATGGCGACAATAGCCATGATCCAGCGAAGCCAGCGCATGCCCCTGGTGAGCCTCTTGTCCGGCACGATCTTCCTAGGGGATAAGCGAGCCGCGCCCTCCTGCAGCGCGCCGAAGGGACAGACGTAGCTGCAATACAGGTTTCCCTTGGCCAGCGCGGCGACGAGGGCGAACAGCATGAGTATCGCCAGCGGGAGATTATAAAGCCACGGCAGACCCGCGTTCCTGGCGTCCACCACGTTGCCGATCGTAATGGGCGAGTTGAGCCACAGTCCGACTATGACGAAGGCCCCCGCCAGCGAAAGCGCCCGAAGCCACCTCCGCGAAGGCATGGATACGGAGGTGACCGCTAGCACGACCATGGCCAGCGCGCCCAGGCCCTTGGGCCATGAACTCCTCTCGAGAAAGCTGGTCACCGCTGCCCCTGCCTTGGAGCGCCCCATTATGTGGTCGTAGACCGCCTTGGCGGCGGTCCTCACGTCGTCGATGATCGCCTGGGAGGTTATGGTCGCTCCGGTCACCGCCTCTATGTCGCCGAAGTCCTCGCCCGCGCGCCTACCCACGAACCTCCCGAGGAGGCCCGCCTGGACTATCCGATCCACGTATTCGCGGTTTTCGGAGTGACCAATGATCGCAGCGCCAGTGATGCGCCCTTCCCAGTCCATGCCCACTAGAACGTCGACCTCGCCCGCGTAGCCTCCCACCTCCGGCGGAACCTGGCTGGTCACGAACGCGAGCCCCACGGAGCGGCCGTCCGCGGCCTGCATCTCGTAGTAGTCCACATCGCCCATCTTCCGCTCGTACTTGGCCGAGCCGGGGACTACGGATTTGAGATCCTTTGATGTCGGCACGGCGCCGGCGAGCGCCGAGGACGGCAGGGAAAATGCTGCAGCAAGGATTACGCCTATGATCCCCCGTAGCATGACCACGACTATGCGCGCCCTGAAAAACCCTGTCAAGCGCGCCGGCCTGCACGCTTTTCGCGTTGAAATGGCCCAGGATCTGTTGTCTGATCCGCCGCATGAGGGCGGTCGTGCAGAGGGTGTCGGAGGCTGCGGTGTCGGTCGATGGGAGGCGTGTCTCCTCCATCGGCAAGGGCCTGCTCGTACTTTTGGGCGTCGAGCGCGGGGACGAAGAGGCGGAGGCGGCGACGCTCGCGAGGAAGATATGCCGGCTTCGCATCTTCGAGGATGCGGCCGGGAGGATGAACCTCTCTGTATCGGAAGCCGGTGGCGCCATGCTCGCGGTATCTCAGTTCACGCTCATGGCCGACTGCAGGAAGGGGTGCAGGCCCTCGTTCGCTAACGCCGCTCCGCCGGAGGAGGCGAACCCGCTCTACGAGATATTCTGCGAGCTGTGCGAGCAGCAGGGCGTGGAGGTGGGGAGGGGCGTGTTCGCCGCACATATGGAGGTGGCGCTCGTAAACGACGGCCCGGTGACGATCATCATCTCCGGCGAGGACATTAAAAGGACAAAGTGAAAGGCCCCGGTCCTGTGTCCCGGGGCCCCGTCCATCATCCTTCCCTTCGACGGTCATTTGTCGGCGTTGTAGTTGTCGATCATCTTCTGAAGCTCCGCTATCCTGGCCTCAACGCTGGCTATCTCTGCCTGGACCTTCGACAGCCTGTCGTACTGATCATTCTTTATGTACTCTTGCTCCAACACCTTGAGCTCCGCGAGATTCTCCGCGAGCGTCCTGAGATCGGCCTGCAGAGACTGCAGGTAGCTGTCCTCCTCGACGTCCATATCCGTCTTGGCGTTACGGGTGACTCCGCCTTCGGATACCGGCATGCTTATGAGCTGTATGAGCGCATCGTAGCTGTCGGCGCTGACGGCCGAGGCTATGAGCTTTGTGTCGCCGTCGAATACCGCCGCCGCTATGGCGTAGATTGGCTCGACGAAGTTGAGCGCCGCCCTGTAGCTGGCGCCCTTGAGATCATCGATGTTTGCGGCGAGATATTCGTTGACCTGAGCTACCGCGGTGAAGACGGCGAACATATTGTTCTGCAGGGCGCCTGGCGCGATCTGCGCATCCATGCTGACGAACAGAGCGGACGGCGCGAACTCCTCGTACTGCAACGTGAAGGCGTTCTTGGCTGGCGAGACGTTGGCCACGGCCTTGAGCATCTCGACGGTGCCGAAGGCCACCACGTTGTCGGCCAGCTGGGCCGCCGAGAAGTTCTCGCTTATCCTGTAGAAGCCGTTCTCGTCAACGATGAGATCGGTCTGGATCTGCTCGGTCAGTATGAACCTGTCGTCGAAGACGTCGATGCCGAGGAGGCCGGAGCACTGGGAAAAGTCGAACGAATCCGAAACCGAGACCTCCTCACCGCGGTTCGCCGACCTAGCCATGTCGCAGACGACGCAGGCGTTGTCCAGCGCGGCCAGAAGCTCCCTGGGGGACATCGACAGCCCCAGCGAAGCGCCGAGGCCGCTCACGAAGTCATCGAACTTCTCCATGATGACCTGGTCCATGCTGGCGATCTCCAGAGACTCGAAGTCGATGAACGCCTGCAGCTCCTTCATCTCTACGTACTGTGTGCACAGCGTGCGGTTCACGGCCGGCAGCGGGACGTTCTCCTGCCTTGGCGGCTTCATTATGTTCGATGGACCGCGCATCCGCTCCTCGCCGACCTCGTCGGCGGCCTCGTCGATCACCAGGTCGGAGCCCCCCGCATCCACCTCCACCTGTGCGCCCTCCTCGCCGGGCATCGTGATCGCGCCGCCGGCGCAGCCCTTCTGCCCCTGCAGGAACGGCACGGCCAACGCCAGGATAAGCAGCGCTACGATGTGCTTTCTCATGACCTTCCTCCATTCGTCTAAAGTAATAGATCAGAACCAAAACAGAAAATAGTTGCCCGGATCATCGGGATCCGCCACACCCTGCTTGGTGCACCTGCCCATATTTATGGGCTTGGTGGGATCGCAATCTGCCAAATTACTGGCATCCGCGCCCGTCACACAGCTGCAGTCCCAATAGCTTAAAAGGTTGTCCTGACAAACGATCATTCCAGGCATCATGGGATGTTTCTGGCATTTTGCCGGATCGAAAGCCCGGCCCCCCGTCTTGGCCCAAATCGCGGAGTTCATACTGAGGATGGCGCCCTTTACCCAAGACGCCGCATACGTCACTGCAGCGCCGTCGTAGACGCCCGTCTCATATGCTATCCAGATCGAGTTGTATATATTCGCCATGAGGTTCCAGAAGGTCTCCACGCTCTTGACGAAACCCTCCAGCTGCATGCTCGTCTCCGCCGCCGCCAGCTGCCTGTGCTCGACGTCGTACAGCCCACCGCCCAGCTTGACGAACTTGTCCAATGCAGCCGAAGTCGCGCTGTGTACGGAGACGTCGAACGCCAGCGCGTAGTAGTCGGTGTCGCCTATGAAGCTCAGAAGCTGCATGGGCATAAGCAGCGTGAACAGCGCCGCGTGGCGTTTCCCTTGCACGGGTGACAGTTGCGCGAACTCCTTGGTCGTGTAGAAGTACATCGCCGCGGGGGCGAGCTCCATGTAGTTCTCGACGATCTGGCCCTCGCCGCCCTGGGTCTCCAGGGATTTTATCACATCGGGCGTCGCATCCTGGGCCTGCGACATCGCCGCGTTGAAGAAGTCCGCCGGGCCCTCGTTACCCACTATGATGGTCTGCCCGACCTGTGTGCCCTTGATGCCAGTGGCAAGCTCATAGATCCCGTTGCCCACCTCGGCGCTCGACGGGAAGGCGGCCGCCACGGCGGGCATCAGTCCCTCGACCTTCTCCTTGAGAGAATATATGACGGCTATGTCCTCGCAGACGCTATAGGCCACCGCAAGCGGCGCGAAGCTCCAAGGCGTCGCGAAGGGGGGCGTGCCCAGATTGCACGCGATGGCGACACTGTCGACGGTCTGCAACCCCTCGAGCCCTAATGGCCCCAGTATGACTATAGGATCGACGGCAGCGGTAAGCACGTCGAAGAAGTTCTGGAGCGACTGCATCGCCGCCGGATCCTCCTCCAAGGCCTTCACCGTCTCTGTCATCCGCCTGTAGTCGAAGAGGTAATATGTCCTGGCCGTGGTCGGTATGATCCTCGCCGCCAACGGCACCGAGGCCACGAAATCTGAGGGGACCTCCAGGCCGCCCTCGCCGACCTCCAGGAAGCACTCGACCGGGTTTGCCTTGGCCGTGTCGCTCTCGCCGTAGCAGAGCACCATGCCCTCGTCGCCCGGCTCGTCGCACTGGATCTTTCCGTCGAGCGCCTCGTTCGCCGGACATGCGACGACCATGGGCTTTGCCGACTCGAAGCCGCCGGGCTGGAGTATCTCGTGGGTGATGAGGCCTGGGGTGGACTCCGCCAGCCCCTCCTCAACACCGCCTTCCTCGGAGATCGAGGCGTCGAACTCTCCGGTGTCGCCCATGCAGCCGCTCTTGGCCTGTCCCATGACCAGCGGGATGAGCAGCATCACTACCATAAAACCGACTATCCTGTTCCTCATATTGATCCCCTCCTAACGTCCGATCGGACCCAGCGGCTTGATCGGCGTCACCTTGAAGATACAACGGCACATGTTCGTGCACAGCTGATTCTCCAGGCAGCCCACCGGCCTGGCCTTCGGGTCGCACTGCTCTCCAACGCCCTTGGTGATATATCCGTCGCCGCATCTCGGGGCGACGCACTTGCACTTTTTCGTGCAGATCTTCTTCTGCCTGTCGTAGCGGCCGTAGCACTGCGTGGAAAGCTGGCCTACGTTCTTCGGGGTATCGCACTGCTCGCCGGCATCCCGCCTCCCGTTGCCGCACGGGTTCTTCTTGGCGACGCCTGGAGGGAGTGTCGCCACAGGCCTGGATGACCTGCGGGGCCTCAGGCGCAGCACCTTCCTGGGTTTCAGGCAGCGGCATCCCTTGCAGACCTGGCCCGCCTGGCAGCCGTCGTAGGCCACGCCGTAGTACTCGGAGGCGTTGGGGTCGCAGCTCTCCTGCGGCCTGTCTACCAGGCCGTTGCCGCAGAGCCCCTCCGCGCGGGCGTCGGGGATGCGAGCCAGGCTGACGGTGAGCGATGACCCGAGCATGGCCATCATCATTATAAGTATTGAGAGACGTCTCTCCATCACGATCCCCCGATCGCTCTATCGACCACCCCCTTTACAGAGCAAGAGCCATGCCACCGCCTTTTTCGTTTATCTTATTGAAATTATTCAGTTAATATTTGATCGGAAGTCATTCATATTGATAATGCCTGATCGAGCGTCATTTTTTTGCCTTCCAAATCCCGCCCATAAGCGTTAGGAGCACGCCGATGGACTGGGACAGGGAAAAACTCAAGGATATCCCCGCCAAGGGAGGTTTGATCGATTCTTCCGACGAGCGGATGGAGAGCTACCGCGAGGACACGATGGTCCGCGGCGAGCCCGACGCGCTCATGCTCGCCCGCGACGAGTCCGACGTGGCGGAGGCGCTCGGCTTCTGCGATGCGGCCGGCATACCGGTGACCTTCTGCGCGTCTCAGACATCCATGACCGGGGCGTCGGTAGCTACGGAGGGACTTCTCATATCGACAGAGAAGCTCGAGGGGGTGGAGTCGATATCTGAGGGCGGGGATGGCCCCGTGGCCGTCGTGAGGCCGGGGACGGTCTGCGCCGAGTTTCAGGCGGCGGCTGCCGAGGCGGGCTTCTACTACCCGGTCGCGCCCACCTCCCGCGACGACTGCCGCATGGGCGGCAACATCGCCACAAACGCCACCGGCGAGGACTCGTACAAGTACGGGCCGGTGCGCAGATACGTAAGGCGCCTCGAGTTAATACTGCCCGACGGAACACGCCGGACGCTCGAGAGAAAATCGGGCTGCGACATATCGCTGGATCGCAACCGCGCGGGTTACTTCACGGAGTGGCAGGATCCCATCGACCTGATCATCGGCTCGGAGGGGACCCTGGCCTTCGTGGCCAAGGCGGAGATCGCGCTTCTGCCCGGCGGGCCCCCGAAGCTCTTCTCCGCGCTCATACCCGTGCGCGACAACCAGGCCGCACTCGACCTGGTTATCTCGATCGCCTCCGGCGAGATGGGCCTCGCTCCGCGGACGCTGGAGCTCATCGACACGAGCGCGCTGCGCCTGATGAAGACCGCGCAGGGCTTTCCGAAGATCCCGGACGATGTGGGCGCGTTCATATACGTGAAGCAGGAGTACGCAAACGACGCCGGGAGGGATCGGCTGCTGGAGCAGTGGTATGAAAAGTTGGTCCCGGTCTGCGGCGATCTGATCGACCAGCTCATCGTCGGGCTCACACGCGACGAGCAGGAGCGCATTAGGCTTTGGAGGCACAGGATACCGGAGGCGGCCAACGAATGGGGCCGCTCGTACTGGCCGAACGGCGGCGGCAAGGTAGGCAGCGACTGGTGGGTGCCGATGCCGAGGCTCAGGGAGATGATGGCCTTCTTCTACGAGGCCGCGAACGCCTCAGGCCTGCCATACATGGGCTACGCGCACATAGGCGCTGGCCACCCTCACACCAACATCCTGGCGAAGGATCCGCGCGAGAAGGATATCGCATGCGACGTGCTCCTGGCATGCTGCCGCAAGGCCGTCGAGCTCGGAGGCGGCGTAGCGGGCGAGCACGGCATCGGGAAGCTCCACGCCGACCAGCTTCCGATACAGCACGACGCTAAGACGATCGATACTATGAAGAAGTGGAAGCGCGAGTACGACCCCAACTGGATCCTCGGCCGAGGGAACATCTTCGAAATCTGACCAGCATTACGCTCCGGGCGCCGGAGCTCTCCCCCCGCTGCTGCGGCACTTCGCTCGCTACTCGTCGGCAAAAGGCCGCTGGCATCATGCGGCTTAGGTGTCTTCCCCCGTCAGCCCCCAAGCCGCAATGCCAGCCGTCCTTTTGCCATCCTCATACGCTCGTCTCGTAAACGCCGCTTAATGCAGCTGGGGGGCAGAGCTCCTTCCCGCCCGGCGCTTACCACAAAAACAAATATTCGGGCGGCCTCCGTGATTCGGGACGGCGCGAGCGAAAAAAAGTGCCTCCTTTTTACAGCCTCATCGGAAAAAGGAGGACTTTTTTTCGCGGGAGCCGGCTTTATTACGCCTAGCCGCCCCGATAGCGAGAAAAGTCGCCCGAAGCGCTCCGTCTGCTGAGTTAGGTAGTTGTCGCGGGATGTTATGGGTGCAAGTTACCAGTTGCGGACGGGGCCGACGTCGACGTGGACGAAGCGGCTGCGACGATACAGGCCCACGCCGCCGGCTTCCAGCGAGCGCGCGTAGCGGGCGAGGTCGGCCTTGTTCACGCCGGGGAGCCTTATGTCCATGGCCAGCCCCTGGATGTGCAGGCTTCGGTGAGCGACCCTGCTGGAACGACGCCTGAGGGCCGCGTTGTAGCTGTCGCTTCGGTACCCCGATACCACGCGTATGACGTCCGCGCCGAAGTGGTCCTGTATGTTGTCCACTAGCTCCACTAGCTTGAGAGAGATCGGGATCTTCTCGCCGTCGCCATGGCAGCGAAGCGTGTGGTGGATCGCCTTGATGGCGGCCTCGTTGTAGCGTCCGTCCGCGTTTCTGTAGACGACCGAGATCACCTCGCCGGTGTGCGTGTCGCTGAGCGATATCCTGCCGTCGCCGGTGATTGCGAACGGCGAGCTGTAGCCTATCGAAGACTGAAGCGGCGCGCTCGGGACGGTGAGCACCGCCGCAGCCGCAGCCAAAGCCAGGATGAACGTCGATATTGCCCTCATTTAGCCTCCGGGTTATATATCGGCAGCCGAACAAAAATGTTTCGCGAAAACTGGGTTGCCATGATTATGTATAAGTTATCGTTATCATTAGTAATATCTCTTTTGGTGCTTTCGCTGGCGGGGCACGCTGCGGCCGGCGGGCCCAAAAAGGCGCTGCCCGAGCTCAAAAACGACGGCAAAATCGCCATCTACAACTACCACGAGGACGAGTACGCCGAGATCGTCTACCGCGATAAAGACGGCTACAGGGCCGAGGGGCTGCGCGAGATCGAGCACATCATGCGCTCGCGAGGCGACGGGGCGACCCACCCTATCGATAGGCGCCTCATCGAGATCCTCGACCACGTCCAGGACCACTTCGGGGCGGAGACCGTCGAGATCATCTCCGGGTACAGAAGCCCGGCCTACAACGACAACCTGCGAATGAACGGCAGGGGCGCGGCCAGGGAGAGCCTCCACAAGAGGGGCCAGGCTGCCGACATCCATATCGATGAGGTGCCGGAGGATCGGATCTTCGAGTACGTCTCAAAGCTGGGCGTGGGAGGGGTGGGCTACTACCCGCGCTACTATTTCGTGCACGTGGACGTCGGGGACGCGCGCAGCTGGCAGGAGGCGCCTCCCAAGGAGCGAGTCCTGGTGGGCACCGAGAACAACCCCAACGACGCCTGGTGCGCTCTGACGGACAAGGGCAGATACGCCCCGGGCGAGACTGTCACGATAAAGCTCACCAACAACGGCTATCAGAGGGAGCAGTTCAAGCGCAACGTCTGGCTGGAGGGGTTCAGGAAGGGCAAGTGGAGCGAGCGCAAAAGGATCATAAAGCGCGGCGCGAAGCGCATCAAGCCCGGCGCGTCCAGCGAGATCGAGTGGAAGATACCCAAGGACCAGAGGCTTGGGAAGTACAGACTAACTATATTCGTCGACCCCAAGTTCGAGGCGCCGCCTGTCCTGTCAAACGAGTTTTATGTACGATGAGCCTTCGGATAGCTACGGCTGGTCGAAGGAGATCTCCTCCCTGATCACGTTGACCACCCTGAACGTCTCGTCGTCAAGCACCTCGCCCTCCATATCCACGAACTTGATCGATAAGTCAGGATAGCCCGCGTCCACCACGGCGAAGGTGGGCATGGCGCCCCTATCGCTGTCGCTCTTGATGTGACCCGGGTTGATAACAATCAGCCCGTCGACAGCCTTCATCGCACCGAACTTATGAGTGTGGCCGTGCATGAGGACCTGGGCCCCGTACTTCTTCAGCGCCCTGCCGGGGTTTATGTCGCCGGCCTTGTCGTGCTTGTCGCGAGTAGCGGTGTGGCTCAGCATGAAGACTATGCCCCCGAACTCCTTTATGAGCCTGTGCGATATCCGATCGTCGTTCCACGCGGCCTCGTACATGCCGGGGACGGCGTAGATGGGCTTGCCCTTGGAGTCGAGCTTCTGGCTGTCGGAGTAGTCGTCGCCCAGGTGGACTATCGCCTCGCAATGAAATCGCTCCAGCATGAGGTCGCAGGCCCTCTGCATATAATCGAGGTTGCCGTGCGAATCGCTCATCACTCCGAGTATCATATCCCCTCCAGATGTTAGGGCATTCTAGGTCAGTTACCCCTCATTGGCAACCCCGTGGAAAACGGCTTCTTTTGCCTTAACGAGCAACTTTTCCGTTTTTCTGCCGATAAGGATATTGAGGGAGGAAAGGAGCAGCAGATGCTTCCGCCGGATGTCATAGAGAGGTTGCGCAGGGAGAAGGAGGAGCGCGACCGTCCGGCCCTGGAGCTCCCGCTTCCGGTCCCCGAGTTCGACTATCCCGAGAAGAAGAGCGATGATGAAGAGACGACCGTCAGGGGCGTGATCGTCATCGACCTTGTGTAACTACAATTCGAGTCTGACCGAAGGTCCGAGGGCCCAAAGGGGGGTGTCCGGACCTTTTTTCACATAAATATTGCTGATTAAAATGACTGGCGGCCTCCGCGATTCGGGCCGGCGCGAGCGGATGATGAAAAACCCGGGACACAAAACCGATTTATTAAAATCCGAACTAGTGCTCCCCGGAAAAATCGGTATTGTGTCCCGGGTTTTTCCGACTCTTATCAGAGCTTCGCGAAGAGCGGGGCCAGAAGCAGCGACAGTATGCTCATGAGCTTTATGAGTATGTTGAGCGAGGGGCCCGCGGTGTCCTTGAACGGGTCGCCCACAGTGTCGCCGATGACCGCCGCCGCGTGCCTGAGGCTGCCCTTTCCGGTGCCCGCCTCCTTGTCCTTCGGCTCCTCTTCGATCTGCTTCTTCGCGTTGTCCCACGCGCCGCCGGAGTTGGCCATGAAGATGGCGAGCATCACGCCCGAGGCGATGACGCCGCCCAGCAGGCCGCCCAAGGCGCTGACCTCGCCCCAGATCAGCTGAGAACCGACGCCAACGACGACGGGGGTGAGCACGGCTACGACGCCGGGCTTTATCATCTGCTTGATGGCCGCCGATGCAGAGATGTCCACGCACCTGGCGTAGTCGGCCTTGGCCTTGCCCTCCATGAGGCCTGGTATGCTCTTGAACTGCCTGCGCACCTCGTCGATCAGATCGTGCGCGGTCAGCCCCACCGCCTTCATGGCAAACGAGCTGAAGAGGAACGGCAGCATGCCGCCGACCAGCAGGCCCGCCATGACCTGCGGAGCCGTTATATCTATATCATTAAGCCCGGTCGCCTCGCGGAAGGCGGCGAAGAGCGCCAGGGCGGTCAGCGCCGCCGAACCTATCGCGAAGCCCTTGCCGATAGCAGCGGTGGTGTTTCCGACGGAGTCGAGGTTGTCGGTACGCTTTCTTACCTCCTCGCCCAGGCCGCTCATCTCGGTGATGCCGCCCGCGTTGTCCGCGATCGGGCCGTAGGCGTCGACGGCCAGCTGTATGCCGATCGTGGATAACATGCCGATGGCGGCTATAGCTATGCCGTAGAGGCCGGCCAGCTGGTAGCTCACCAGCACCGCTATTGCTATCGTAATGACTGGGAAAGCGGTGGAGTGCATGCCTACCTGAATGCCCGCGATTATCGTCGTCGCTGGGCCTGTCTTCGTGGCCTTGACTATCTGCTCCACGGGGGCCTTATTCTTCTCGCAGAAGTGCACCGTGATGAGGCCCACTATCACGCCGGACGCCAACCCTGCGATGACCGCACCCCAGAGCCTGACCGGCGATACGATCTCACCGCCGATGGCCAGCCCGTACGGCACGAGCCACGCTGTGACAAAGTAGGAGCCGATGAGCAGCAGCGCGGCAGCCACGAAGGTGCCGAAGTTGAGGCTCTTCTGCGGGTTGCCGCCCTCCTTGACCTTGACGAAGAAGGTGCCCACGATCGAAGCTATGATGCCCACGGCCGCCAAGGCCAGGGGGAGCGAGACGCCGGAGAGCCCGGAGGCCACGCCCAGGACCATCGCGGATATCAGCGCGCCTATGTAGGACTCGAAAAGGTCGGCCCCCATGCCACAGACGTCGCCCACGTTGTCGCCCACGTTGTCGGCGATCGTGGCCGGGTTGCGCGGGTCGTCCTCTGGGATGCCCTGCTCGACCTTGCCGACGAGATCCGCGCCGACGTCAGCGGCCTTGGTGTAGATGCCGCCGCCCACGCGGGCGAACAGCGCAATCGTGGAGGCGCCGAAGGAAAAACCCACGAGTATCGGAAGGATCGAATTCTTGAGCGCGTACTCCTCGAAGCCGTATACCGACGTGAATATGACGAAGAGGATCGTGAGCCCCAAGATCGCGAGCCCCACCACGGACAGCCCCATGACCGAGCCGCCCCTGAAGGCCACGCCCAGCGCCCTGTTCAGGCTCTCGCGCGCGGCGTTGGCCGTGCGCGTGTTGGCCTTGGTGGCTATGTTCATGCCCAGGAAACCCGCGAGAGCGGAGCAGCCGGCGCCCACGATGAAGGCCACGGCGATGAGCCTGTGCTCGCCGGTGTTGACCAAGGCGAATATCACGGCGATGGCCGCGGCGAAGATGCCTATGGTCTTGTACTCCCTGGAGATGAACGCCATCGCCCCCTCGCGGATGGCGATCCCTACCTCGCGTATCCTGTCGCTGCCGGGATCGATCTTCGAGATGCGAAGCGAAACGACTATCGCGTAGATGAGCGCGAGCACCGCGCTGCCCATCGCCAACCAGACGACCAGTTCATTTGTAGTCATAGCCTAGACTCCCTCCCTTGGATTTAGAATAGAAACACTCCCACGAACGCGAGCACCGCATACGTCTCGGGCATGGCCGCGGCCACGATGCCGTTGGCCAGGACGTTGCGATCGTCCGCGATCGCCCTGATGCCGGCGGCGCAGACCTTGCCCTGGTAGATGGCGCTGATGAGGCAGGCCACGCCCACCATTAGGACCACCCCGCCGATAGACGGATCCTGGGCCAGGGCGTCCTTCTTGAGGATGCCAGCCAGGAGCGAATAGATCCCCTGCGTGCTGGGCAGCACGGCCAACGGCAAGACGCTGTAGAAGCGCTGCCTGCCCGCGCCGAGGGCCGATTGAAACGCCACCGACAGCCCCCAGGCGGATCCGGCCAGCCCCAGCCCAACGCCGAAGTAAAACGCCATCTTCTCCAGGATCGCCATCTCCATGATCGATCTCCTTGCCAGGGGCGGAGGTTTCTAGTTCCCCCGCTCGTATTTGTAAACACACTTTATGCCCTAGACCGCCTCGGACAGCGGCCTGTAGGGCTCTCCCGTGAGCTCCACGAACTTGGGCAGCGCCTCCACCGCGTGCAACCTCGCCGGATGCACCAGCGCGCTGATGAGCCCCATGGTGATGTTGAACATGTGCCCCGCTATCAGGATCAGGATGGCGAGCACTACGCCTGCGCCGCCCGCGGCCTCGCGGGCTCCTGAGGCCAACATGTTGACCACCGAGGCTATAGCACCTGTCGCGATCCCAAGGCCGAAGAGCCTGGAGTAGCTCATCACGTCGCCCAGCAGGCTCACGTGGTTGTACAGGCTCCATAGCCCCAGACCCAGGCGCTTGAACGGGTTTTTTGAGTCAGACGAGAAGACCAGCACCATCGCGACGCCGCCCAGGAATATCCAGTACCAGACGGTCACCTTCAGCACGAAGAGTACACCGCCGATGAGCATTCCTATCGAACCTAGCTTGATCAGGCGCTCCCTCAGCGTATGGGCCCCTACCGCCGCGAGCATAAAGGCTATCGTTAGGTGTAAGATAGCGAGCCCGATCGATATCCGAAAGAGCAGCATCGGATCGCCCCCGTCGTAGGATATATCCAGAGGGATCGTGCTGCGGGCAAGGGGCCAGGCGCCGAAGACCGAGCCGGTCAGCGCGCCCCACGCCGTGGTGGCCAGGCCGAACAGCATCGTCATGTTGGCCACCGGGCCCACCTGCTTGAACCTCCTGGCCACGAACCTCTTCATTATATAGGCGGCGACGAGCATCGAGACGCCGTAGCCCACGTCACCCAGGCATATCCCGAAGAAGAGCATCATGAACGGTGCGAAGAAGAGCGCCGGATCCAGGCCCCTGTATTTGGGCAGCCCGAGAAGGTGCAGAAGCGGCTCGAAGACCCTGGCCAGCCACGTGTTGCGCGTGAGCACCGGAGGCGTCTCGTCCGGATTTGGATCGCGCGCCGTCATCGCGACCGGCACCTCGAAATCCGCAAGTTTACGATCCAGCTCGTCCATCCTGTCGGCTGGGAGCCAGCCTTCGAACGCCATCACGGCCTCGTCCCTGAACGCGCGCTCCCTGGTGACCTGAAAGTCGTACTCCTCGTGCGATCGGGCGTTCTCGGCCGCGAGCTCCTCCACGCCGGCCCTCGCGCGGCACAGGCTCACGAGTACCGCGTCGATCTCCTCCCGGAGCCCGGACAGCTCCCCCTCGAGTGCCGACGGGCCCTTCCGCGGCAGCTCCGCCTCGGCGGCGCCCTCTATTGAGACAGGGCCTCCCGTGGACACCGTCGCGAAGCGCAGATCGCGCCCGCGGCCGACCACCTGCGTGGCGACCCCCTTCGGGATCTTCAAGGCGTCGAACTCGTCCGAGGGCGCGACCCAGAGCTGGATCGTTACGCCCTCCTCCGCCAGGCCCCTCACCTCGTCCGGGCTGAACTCTCCCCACGGGCTGGCGCCCTTTATCTCCCGCTCGATCGACGCCGCCCGCTCCCCTAGCGACTTGTAGTCGCCCATCCAGCGCTCGACCATGGCGAAGCCGGGGCTTTCGCCCACCTCGCACTCATCCGGAACCGGCGCGTCGAGCGAGTTCAGATCGCGCAGTATCTGCTCCTGCATCGCAAGCCTGTGCTCCAGGCCCGCCACCTGCGGCAGCTCCTCCGCCTGCACGACGTGCTCCGGATGCAGCACGCCCTCCCTCTGTATGAGGCGCAGAAGCTCCTCCCCCTTGGAAGCCAGGGTGAGGAAGGTCGCTCTTTTCATCTTCACTATCGCCATATCCCTATGCGCTCTCGAACGCCCCCTGCTCGCCCAGCAGGAGCGCCTGCGCGATCTTCGCAACCATCACCTGCGACCGCTCGTTGTCCTCTAGCCTGCCCTTAATGTAGCGGATATTCTCGTCGTACTGCGGCATGAGCCTCTTCTCGAAGAGGTTGATCCTCTGCGTGGTGACCGAAAGCTCGTCGACGAGCTTCGCCAGCGACTCCTCCATGGCGGCGAGCGCCTGTTCGGCCTCCACGAGTTCCGTCTTCAGACGGAGAAAGTAGTCGAAGGACGGCGGCGTCATGAGCAGGCTGTAGGGGGCGAATTTAAACTCCACCGCCTCAAGCTCCTGCAGCGCAACGCCGGCTACGTTGATGTCGCTCATGCGCACCTGCCCTACGGAGACGACGCTTTTGACCTCCGGGTGCGGGTTCGCCTCCATCCGCGCGGCAAGGGCGTCGCGCTTCTGCCTCAGCTGAGCGAGCCTCTCCTCCCAGAGCAGAAGCTCCCTGGTCAGCTGCTTGCGCCTGAGGTCGAGGGTCGGCACCGCCTTGGCCAGGCGGGCCGTGCGCTGCTTGAAGAATCTGAGCGCCCCCTTCGAAACCTGCGGCATCCCTCACTCCCCCTTCCAGTGTTCGTCGAGTATCTCCTTCTTGATCCTCAGCACCCTCCTCGGCAGCACCGCGACGAGCTCCCAAGCCAGGTCGAGAGTCTGATCCAGCGTCAGGTCCTGATTAGCCGGCAAAAATCTGGACTCGAAGGCGTCAGCGAACTTGAGATAGGCCAGGTCCACCTCGTCTGTGATGGTGAAGCCCATCTCCTGCTGCTCTCGAAGCGAAAGCGCGTTGGCGTAGGCAGACACGCACGCGTCCATGATCGGTCCGTGGTCGGGGCGCGTCTCCTTTCCCACGACCAGGCCCTTGAGCCTGGAGAGGCACTTCATGATGTCGAACTTGCCCTTCTCGACTGGGAGCTGCCCCTCCGTGATGTAGCCGGTTAGGTTGGCGACGATGTGGCTCAGGTCGTTGTCCGGGACCGAGTTGATGCCTATGATCGTCACCGACCCGCGCGGCTCGCCGAAGTTGACCGCCCTCTCGTATATCCTCGCGAGCCTGGAGTAGAGGTCGCCTGGATATCCGTCGCGGCTGGGTATCTTGCCCTGGGCGTTGGACACCTCCATGAGCGCGTCCGCATAGCGGAGCATGTCGGTCATGACCACGAGCACGTGCTGGCCCGCCAGCGCCAGCTGCTCCGCATAGGAGCAGCATATGTGCGGCACGTTGAGCCTCTCGATCGGTGACTCGTTGCCCAGGTTCACCACCATTATCGTGCGGTCCGCCGCGTCCTCCAGCACCTCCCGGAAGAAGAGGTACTCCTCGTTGAGAAGCCCCAGGCCCCCGAAGACGACGCTGAATTTCTCCTGCCCGGCGACGCGGGCCTGCCTTATGATGCGCGCGACGATGTTGTTTATGTCCTCTCCCGGCAGCTTGTAGATCGGGATCTTCTGCCCCCTGACGATCGTGTTGGCGCCGTCTATAGCCGGGATTCCTGTCTCTATGTAGCCCTTGCCCATCGCGCGCTTGGCGGGGTTGACCACCGGACCCTCGACGGGGATCTGCCTGCCCTCGATGGCGGGCCTGCCGTCCCTGGGCCTGCCGATCCCGTCGAAGACGCGCCCCATGACGTAGTCCGGGTCGAAGGGTACCTCGAAGGTGTGGCCGCTGAATTCGGTCTTCTGGGTCGTGAGCACGCCCATGCTCCCCTGCAGCGACTGCATGAAGACGGTGTCGCCCTGGATCTTGACGACCTTGGCCATGCCGAACCCCTCGAGGATCGCCTCCTCGCCCATGCTCACGCCCGTCACGCCACGGACCTGAAGGATCGGGCCGTCGATGTTCACTATGTCGCAATATACTATCTTCACCTTCCGCCCCCCTGAACCTTCTCGAGTATGGCCTGGTACGCCTTCTCGAAGTCTGCCGAGTAGTTGGCCTGAGTGATCTCGAAGATGAGCTCCTCCTGCAGCCTCCTCATCGCGGTCTTGTCCTTGAGCGGGAACGCATCCAGGAGGTGGGCCAGAAAGCGCATCATCACGTAATGGCGTTCCAAGTTCGTCGATCGATCGTTCTCGTCGAAGGTGTTCTGATTGAGATAGCCCTTCTGAAGGATCTCGCCCAGGAGGTACTTGCGATACTCGTTGTCGGCGATGCCCCTCTCGCCCAGTATCTCCATCTGGGATTTGATCCTCTCGCCCTCGACGACCGCTGCCTTGAGCGCCTTAACGAACTTAAGCCAAAGCGGCAGATCCATCCCCTCGAAGAACCTCGTGAGGGCCTCGTCGGAGGTGTCCAGGTACTTGGAGTGACACTCCATCGGGTCGAAGGCGGGAAAGAGCCTGGCCGCCGCTCGCTTCCTGGAGAGGATAAGCGCCACCTTCGCGGTCTGTATAGCCGCCTGCGTGGGAGGGTCGCCCGCGATGTCGCCGCCGTCGGGGGACAGCGCCGCCACTGTGGTCATGCTGCCGACGCGCCTGGCCGCACCTCCGCCCTGGCACTCGACCCTGCCGGCCCTCTCGAACCAGCGCGTGAGGTAAGCGCTCATATAGGCGGGGAATGCCTGCGGCCCGGGTATCTCGCCAAGCCTTCCGCTCATCTCGCGCATGCCCTGCGCCTGCCTCGACAGGCTGTCGGTGAGCAGCAACACGTCGTAGCCCATGTCGCGGAAGTACTCGCCCACGGTGGCGCCAACCATGATCGAGCCCTCCCTCGCCGCGACCGGCATCGCGCTGGTGTTGACGAATAGCACGGTTCGCTCCATCAGCGGCCGGCCGGTCTCCGGGTCCTTTAGCTTCGGAAACTCCTTCATCAGCTCGACCATCTCGCCGGCGCGTTCGCCGCAGCCCACGTAGACCACGATCTTGACCTTGCTGTGGCGGGCCAAGTCGTGCTGGCACATCGTCTTGCCCGTGCCGAAGTCTCCCGGGGTGCAGGCGGTTCCGCCCTGCATCACCGGGTTGAAGCCGTCTATGATCCTGATTCCGGTGTTGAGGACCTCGGAGAGCGCCTGCCTGGTTGCGACCGGCCTGGGAACTTTGATCGGCCAACGCTGCATGAGGCGCACCTCGTGCTCCTCGCCCTCGTCGGAGACCAATGTGGCTATCCTCTCCTCCACCGTGAAGCTGCCCGCCTTTATGCCCTTGATCTTTCCGGCGGGGAATGTGGGCGGGATCATCACCCTGTGCTCGACCAGCGGCGTCTCCTGGATCGTGCCTATTATCGAGCCAGGCGCAACCTCTGAGCCGTCCTTCACCGTCGGCGCAAACTCCCACCTCTTCTCGCGATCGAGCGGCGCGATTATCTTGCCCCTGGGCAGGAAGTCGCCGTAGCCCGCGAGCTTGTTCCCCAAGCCGTCGAGGGTCTCGCCCAGCAGACCCGGGCCCAACTCCATGGTGAGCAGGCTGCCGGTGAGGGTAACGTCGTGGCCCACCATGAGTCCGGTAGTGTCCTCGTAAGCTTGAAGGTCCGCGTGCGAACCCCTAACGCGAATCACCTCGCCGCGCAGGTTCATGGGACCTATGAACGCCTCCTCGTTCATCTTGCAGGGCACGCCCTTGCCGCCCATCCCCTGCAGGTCGACGACCACGAGGTTGTCGTCCACCATGACGATCTTTACGCTTCGCTCCTTCAACATCCACCTCCATCTATGACAGATACGTTCCCTGCTTAAGCACGGTGAAGCGAACCATGTAGCCCAGAAGCTCGTCCATATCGAAGGAGTAGTCGCCCGACATCCGCCGAGCCTGCTCAAGCCTCACCTGAGCCAGATGCCTGTCGGCGTCCCTCCACCATTCGCCGCCCCTGTCCTTTATAGCTATCAGATCGTCTATCACGCGCCTGTAGTCGTACGGAGGGCGGGGCGCGTCGCCGGGCATGCCCCAGGAAGGCGCCTCCAGCCCGCGCTGCGCCGCCCTGTGGTCCGCTATCGCTTTGCGCAGCCCCGCATCGAAGAGCACCCACCGAACCAGGAAGCCGGAGCCGGATGCCACGCCCCTGGAGAAGAGCATCGAATAGTAGGCCCGCCACGCGCGGTCGAAGGCGTAGCCCTCCTCGGCGACGCCCCTGTCGGAGAGCGCCTCCTCCAGCCACGAGGGAAGGCCCTCCTTCGAGCGAAGCCCTTCCTCCGAAAACAGCGCCGTCTCGCCGGGCTCGACATCCATCTGGATCCGCTCCAGGGCTCGCATGTCGAACTCCATGAGCAGATCGCGCGCGAGCCCTGCAGCAGGCTCGTCCTCGCCACCGCAGATGCGCGCCAGCTCGGAGGCCTCAAGCGCGACCCGCTCACCCACAGCCAAGGGGAGCGGCGGCATGGCGCTGAATATGTACTCGAAGGACATCTAGTCCACCGCCTTCGCCTGTTCGTCGAGGATGCGGCGAAACCTGTCGGAGACGAACGGCCTCATGACCTCGACCATGGAATCGGCATCCACTATGAGCTCGCCGCCGCCGCCCTCCCTGAACAGCTTGAAGCCGTTCAAACGCTTCTCCGCATGCAGGGTAGCGTGGACGTCTAGATCCGAGTGGAGCATGCCGAGCCACTCCTTCATGAACTGTTCCTTCATGTCCTCGGGGATGACTATGTGCAGCTGTTTCTGATCCTGCGCCATGCGATGTTTGGCGTAGTCGGAGACTATCCTGAAGATTAGCTTCTTTATGAACTCAGGATCGCTCACCGCATCCTTGACGCGCCGCCTGACCGGGCCCAGCGCGACCAGATCCTCAAGGTCGTTCTTGGCCTTCAGTATGAGGTCCCTCATGGCCAACGACATCTGGCGATCGAGGTTGTGCATCATCTCGGCGGACTTTTTGTGTGCCTCCTCGACGATGCGCTCAGCCTCGCTGCGAGCCTCGTCCACGATCTTGGCAGCGTCCGACTTGGCTCCGCTCACTATCCCCGCCGCCGCCTCGCGACCGCGGTCCACACCCTGATCCTTGACAGCCTCGATTAGTTTAGCCAGTTCGTCTTTCAACTTGTCCTCCCTCTTGCCGCAGGCCAGGGCCCGCAGCCTCCGCGTGCGACACGCACACGGTGACCTGGTCGTGAATCACCTCGCAGAGCCCAGGTCCAATGTTGAACTCCAGCCTCCCCGTCTCGCCGCCAGCGACCTCGCAGTGGAGGTCGCCCGGCTTGAGCAACGCCAGCAGCGTATCGTGGCCGGGCATCGCGGTCAGGACCCCCTCGACGCTGGGCACCGTGACGGACCCGACGTCCACCTCTGCTACGACCGCGCTCGGCGTCAGCACCCGAAGCCTCATTCCTGCGATACCATCCTCTCCGCCTTCTTCTGCACCTCCTCTATGGTGCCTACGTTGAAGAAGGCCTGCTCGGGTATATGATCGTGCTCGCCCCTTATTATCTCGTCCACTCCGTTTATCGTGTCCTGAAGCTTCACGTACTTGCCGGCTAGACCCGTGAACTGGCTGGCCACGTGCAGCGGCTGCGAGAAGAAGCGCTGCAACTTTCTGGCCCTGGCCACCGCGACCTTGTCCTCCTCGGAGAGCTCCTCCATCCCCAGGATCGCTATTATGTCGCGCAGGTCCTTGTAGCGCTGAAGGAGGCTCTGCGCGTCCCTCGCAACCTGGTAGTGCTTCTCCCCGATGACCTCCGGAGCCAGGATGCGCGATGTGGAGTCGAGCGGATCTACCGCCGGATAGATGCCTAGCTCCGCTATGCCTCTGGCGAGGACGGTGGTGGCGTCCAGATGTGAAAACGCCGCGGCGGGCGCCGGATCGGTGAGGTCGTCGGCGGGCACGTATATCGCCTGCACGGATGTTATCGAGCCGTTTCTAGTCGTGGTTATTCGCTCCTGCAACTCGCCCATCTCCGTCGATAGCGTCGGCTGATAGCCGACGGCGGAGGGCATTCGCCCGAGCAGCGCGGAGACCTCCGCTCCGGCCTGCGTGAACCTGAAGATGTTGTCGATGAACAGCAATACGTTCTGGTGCATCTCGTCTCGGAAATACTCCGCAACGGTCAGCGCCGTCAGCGCCACCCTCTCCCTTGCGCCGGGCGGCTCGTTCATCTGGCCGTATATCAGCGCCGTGCGGTCCAGCACGCCCGAGGACTTCATCTCCAGCCACAGGTCGTTGCCCTCCCTGGTGCGCTCTCCGACGCCGGCGAATACGGAGGTGCCGCCGTGCTGAAGTGCCACATTGTGTATGAGCTCCATCACGAGCACCGTCTTGCCGACGCCCGCGCCGCCGAACAGGCCGATCTTGCCGCCCCTGGGATAGGGGGCGAGCAGGTCTATGACCTTGATGCCCGTCTCGAACATCTCGATGTCCGTGCTCTGCTCCTTGAAGGGAGGCGGATCGCGATGTATGGGCAGCCTCCTCTCGGTCGCGAGAGGCGCCCCCTCGTCTGCGGGCTCCCCGAGGACGTTCAGAACGCGACCCAGGACTTCGTTGCCGACCGGAACCTCGATGGGGCCTCCGCTGCTTTCGACCTGCGCGCCCCTCACCAGGCCCTCCGTGGAATCCATGGCTATGCACCTGGCGGTGTTCTCGCCGACGTGCTGAGCGACCTCCAGCACTAGGCCCGTCCCTTCGACAGAGTCGTCGTCAACATTGAGCGCAGTATAGATCTTAGGAAGCTCTCCCCTGTCGAACATCACGTCGACCACCGGACCGATTATCTGCGTCACCCTGCCTGCACCCTCGTGAGCCTTGTTCTTCATGCGTGCCCTCGTTCCGTTCTCGCCCTCACCTCAGCGCCTCCGCCCCGTTGACTATGTCCATCAGCTCGGAGGTTATCGACTCCTGCCTGGCCCTGTTGTAGACCGAACGCAGGTGCGCGATCATGTCCTCGGCGTTCTTCGTGGCCGCGTCCATCGCGGTCATCCTGGCGGCATGCTCGGACGCCTCCGACTCCAGGACGGCCTGCTTGAGCGTGCTGACCAGCGACTGAGCCGCGAGCATATCCAGCGCCTTGTCCCTCATCGGCTCATAGAGATACTCTATGCTGTGCTCCCTCTGGAAGCCGCGGTGCGAAAGCGGCAGGAGGTTCCAGAACGTGACCTTCTGCTTGGAGGCCGATACGAACCTGTTGAACCCGATGTTGCAGCCGGCGCTCCGGCCGCCCACGCACCTGTCGCTGACCCTCTGGAGGACCCACTTGATTATCGAATCGATCCCGCCCTCCGTGGGCACCTCGACCACGTCGTAGCCCCTGCCGGTGAGCCACTTGACCCCCTGCCTGCCTATGACGAAGTTCTTCACCTCTATGTTGTGCGTCAGGTGCTCGAGTATGCCCTCCTCCACCTGCCTGAGTAGGTTCTCGTTGAAGCCGCCGCAGAGTCCGCGGTCGCTGGTCACCACTATCAGGTCTATGCACTGCAGCGCGGACGGCCTCCGCCAGAGCGCCGGCGCAGCGCGGCCAAGCCTGCGCGAGACGCGCGTGGTGACACCGTGGAGCGCGGATGTGTAGGGCCGGTCGGCCAGCGCACGGACTTGCGCACCCTTGAGCCTGGCCGCGGCCACCAGCTTCATCGAGCGCGTGATCTTCTGAGTGTTGCGCACCGCCTCGATCCTGCGCTTTATCTCCTTCTGAGTGTACATCTACGCCCGCTCCTTGCCCCCCTCGGCATTCGCTCGTTGCGACCCCGAGATTGGGACGAACTGCTTCTTGAACTCCGCCAACTCCTTGTCGAGCCTCTGGCTCGTCATCACATCCATGTCCCCCGTCGATTCGATCTTGGCGACGAGCTCGGGGTCCTTCTCCTCGATGTATCTGACGAACCCCTCGACGAACTGCGTCACCTGCGACACCTTGACCAGATCCAGGTGGCCCGACACGCCGCAGTAGATCTGGATGACCTGCTGCGACATCGTCATAGGCCTGTACTGCTTCTGCTTGAGAAGCTCGGTCAGCCTCTCGCCGCGCTCGATCTGGCGCCTGGTCGTCTCGTCAAGCTCCGCGCCGAACTGCGCGAACGACTTCATCTCCCTGTATTGCGCCAGGTCGAGCCTGAGCGTACCGGCCACGCGCTTCATGGCCTTCGTCTGCGCCGCGCCGCCGACGCGCGATACTGACAGGCCCACGTTTATGGCCGGCCGCTGTCCCGCGTAGAAGAGATCGCCCTCCAGATAGATCTGCCCGTCGGTTATGGAGATGACGTTCGTGGGTATGTATGCCGATATGTCGCCCGCCTGCGTCTCCACTATGGGCAGCGCGGTGAGCGAGCCGCCGCCGTGGGCGTCGGCAAGCTTGGCCGCCCTCTCGAGGAGCCTGGAGTGGAGATAGAAGACGTCGCCGGGATAGGCCTCGCGCCCCGGAGGGCGGCGCAACAGCAGCGACAGCTCCCTGTAAGCCACCGCATGCTTGGACAGATCGTCGTAGATCACAAGGGCGTGGCCGCCGTTTTCCATGAAATGCTCGCCCATGGCGACGCCCGAGTACGGGGCCAGGTACTGCAGCGCAGCCGGCTCGCTGGCGCCGGCGACGACCACGGTCGTATAGTCCATGGCGCCGTGGGCCCTGAGTTTGTCCACGACCCTGGCGACGGTCGAGACCTTCTGCCCGATCGCCACGTAGACGCATCTGACCCCCTTGTCCCTCTGATTGATGATCGCATCCACCGCAATCGCGGTCTTGCCCGTCTGCCTGTCGCCTATTATCAGCTCGCGCTGCCCCCTCCCGATAGGGGTGAGCGCATCTATCGCCTTGAGCCCGGTGAGTATCGGCTCGCACACCGGCTTGCGGGCCACGATCCCGGGCGCCTTTCCCTCTACGTTTCTGAACTCTTCCGTCTCTATCGGTTCGCCTCCGTCGATGGCTCGGCCGAGCGCGTCGACGACGCGCCCCTGCACGGCATCGCCAACAGGCACAGAAGCGATGCGCTTGAGCCTTACAACTTCGTCGCCCTCTCTGAGCTCGTCGTCGTCGCCCATGAGGGCTGCGCCCACCATGTCCTCCTCAAGGTTGAGGGCGATGCCCATCACGCCGTGGCCGAAGTCCAGAAGCTCGCCAGCCATGACGCCGCCAAGACCGTAGACGTAGGCGATGCCGTCGCCAACCGAGATGATCTGCCCTGTCTCGTCCGCTTTGGCCCCCGCATCGTAGTCCCGTATCTGGTCCTTTATGATGCGGCTTATCTCGTCTATGTGTATCTCCATCAGAGATCCTCCGAGCCATCGCCCAGCAACTGCCTCATCCTCGCAAGCTTCCCGGCGACGCTGGCGTCGACGCTGACATCCCCCACCTTGAGCTTAAAGCCGCCGATGAGCGAGGGGTCCACCTTTACCCCGAGCGAGACATTCTTGGTGAACGCGCGCCCGATGAGTTCCTCCACGTCGCCCCTTATCCTTTCGGCGACGGAGCCGTCCGCTACCGCTAGGCTCGCCATCGTTATTCCTTCGCGCGCGGCGATGAGTTTCATAGCCTCCTCGGCCACCATCGGCAGCAGCGCGGCCCTCCCCTTCTGGATCAGGAGCAGCGTAGCATCCAGCGACATGCGGCCGAGCCCCAGGCTCTTGCCGACTGCCCGCGCCGCAGCGAGCCTACGCTCCATCGGGACCCTCTCGTCCGAGAAGGCCCTTACCATATCCGGCACCAGCTCGGCAGCGTCCTTCAGAAGACGAGCCTCATCCATAAGGCCCATGATCTCGCCTGTCTCCAGCGAGGCTTCCACGAGCCCCTTCGCGTATCTCGCGGCGAGTATCCTCTCCTTCAAACGCACCCCCTATGCCCGCTGCGAAGCGCCCATCCCGTCTGCGACGGATGCGAGCTCCTCGACGGCGCGCTCCGCGAACTTCACGCCGCCCGCCCCCTCCGACATCTCCTGCAGCTTGGATCTGGCCCTGTCGAATGCGCTGCCCAAAAGCCTCGCCTTCACCAGGTTCTCGGCCTTCGCCCTCTCCTCCTCGGCGAGCCTGCGAGCCCCGTCGACCATGTGCTCCGCCTTGAAGACCGCCTCCCTGCGGATCATCTCGCACTCCTTCTGTGCGCGCGCGGATATAGCCCCTCGCCTCGCCGCTATGTCCTTGGGCAACGATTCGTAGAGCGCCTTGCTGGCCGACGCCTTCGACCTAGCCTTCTTGAGCGACACGATCGCATCGAGCATCCTCCTCCTGATCCTCATGCGCCGCGCATACAAAAACTGACTGGTTGCCTTCCCGAGCACCCTGAACAGGATAAAGGCGAGGATTATAAAGTTTACGATCCTGATTATTACAGGGCCGTATCCGCTCAATTTCTCCCCCGTCTATTGCTTCGTGACGCGCTCGACTATCCGATCCGCGATAAGCTGCGCGCGCCTATTCATCTCATGCGTTATCGACCTCTTGGTAGTCTCAATGGAGACGGCGGTGCTGCTTATGATCTCGCGGGTGCTCCTCCTGGCCTCGGCTATGATGCCATCGGCATCCCTGTGCGCCTCGGCGAGCCTCCTCTCACGCTCCACCTGGGCCTCGGCGAGCGCCGTCTCCAGCACCTCGCGCCTGCCCTCGCCTAACTGCCCGGCCTGCTCCGCGAGCTCGCCCGCCTCTCCGACGGCCTCCTCGGTAAACTCCCGTCGCCTTTCGATTATCGTTCGAATTGGACGAAAGACCAGAAGGCCGAGCGCCGCCAGGACGAAGACGAATATCGCAGTCTGGACCGCCAGCGTCCAGTCCGGCATGAGCCTGAACGATCCTGTCGCAGAGGCCAGCATCTCACATCATGAGCGAGTCGGCGCTCTCGTCGGCCGAATCGGTCGCGTAGGGCTCCTCGCCCGAGTAGCCGGTCGTAGCCTCGGACTTGGCGCCTCCCATCATCTGGCTTCGGCCCTGGAACACCGCGCCCTCCTCCACCACGAGCGCGGGCGAGACGATGTCTCCCACGAGGGTCGCTCCCTTGCGCAGTTCGACGCGCTGCTTGGCCTCGACGGTGCCTTCGACGTTGCCCTCGACGATGACCGTGTCGATCTGGACGCGCGCTGATATCTTGGCCTCGGGGCCAACTATGAGCGTGCCGTCGGAGAGGATCTCACCGGTGAAGTCACCGTTGATCTGAACGGTTCCGTCGAAAGTGAGTTTTCCCTCTACGCTGCAGCCGCGGTCGATAAGTCCGTTGATCTGATTGGAATCCCTGTTTTGACGTCCCATTTTCTCCCCCTGACTCAAAGATGTGTTATCCGGAAAGCGCCTTATAGATCCTGTCCAGATCCTGAGGCGAGTAATAGTCGATGGTGATAGTACCACCGTTCCCCTTGGGTTGGATCCTCACCTTGGTGCCCAGGGCCTGCTTCAAGCTCTCCGCGATCTCGTTCATCTGCACGGAGAGCGCGGGCTTGCGACGGTTGCGTTTCATACCACCGGAGGCGTAAGACTGCACCATCTTTTCCACGTCCCGGACCGTCGCGGTTTGGCTGATTATGCGCTCCCTGAGCTTTAGCCTCTCGTGTATGTTAGGGACGGCGAGCAGCGCCCTGGCATGGCCCGCGGAGTAGCGCCCGCCGGCCACGTCCTCCTGTATCACCTGGGGCAACCCAAGGAGCCTGACGCTGTTGGCCACCGCCACCCTGGACTTGCCCACCCTGTGCGCGACCTCCTCCTGCGTGAGCCCGTACTGCTCCATCAGCTCCTTGTAGGCGCACGCCTCCTCTATGGGGTTGAGGTCCTCGCGCTGTATGTTCTCTATGATCGACAGCGCGAGCATCGCCTCGTCGTCTACCTGCCTTATGACCGCGGGCACCGTCTCTAGGCCCGCCATCCTGGAGGCGCGAAGACGGCGCTCGCCGGCAATCAGCTCGTAGCGACCGTTGGGCTGAGGGCTTACTGTGAGCGGCTGCAAGACGCCCTGCTCGCGGATAGAGTCGGCGAGCTCGCGGAGCTTCGCTTCGTCGAAGACTGCGCGGGGCTGCTGCCTGTTGGGCACTATGGAGTCGGTGGGTATCATGTGATAGCCACCGCGACTTGCATCGCCTTCGGTCTTAGCCGCAGGGGCTGGCGGTATCAAGGATTCCAGCCCCCTGCCCAAACCTCGCTTGGTCTGCATCTTCTCCTCCGTTCCGTATATATGAAATAAAGCTGTCCCGTTATCCTACGCATGTGTGAAGATATTCTGACTCTGCGTCATGTTTCCTGCAGCCAGAACCTCCCTGGCCAGATCGAAGTAGCTCTGGGCCCCCTTGGAGGAGACGTCGTATAAGAGTATCGGCTTGCCGTGGCTGGGGGCCTCGCTGAGCCTCACGTTCCTGGGGATCACGACGTGAAAGACCGCCTCCTTGAAATGATTGCGGATCTCGTTCTGAACCTGGTGCGACAGGTTGTTGCGGGCGTCGAACATGGTAAGGATGATGCCCTTGATGCTCAGATTCGGGTTCAGGTCAGCCTTGATCAGGCCTATGGTCCGCTGCAGATCCGCCATCCCCTCCATGGCGTAGTATTCGCACTGAACCGGTATGAGGACGGAATCCGCCGCCACGAGAGCATTCAGCGTCAAAAGGCCCAGGGAGGGAGGGCAATCTATTATTATGTAGTCGAAATCGCCCCTGATCCGCTCGAGGCTCTCCTTGAGACGTGTTTCACGTGAAACAACTCCGACGAGTTCCACCTCCGCACCCACGAGCTGCGTGTTGGACGGAACCAGACGCAGGTGTCTGAGCTCAGTCTCGATAGCGACGCCGCCGATGTCTACGCCGTCCACCATGACATCATACACGCTACTCTGCATCTCATGTTTGTTGAGTCCCATACCCGTCGTCGTATTGCCCTGGGCATCGAGATCTATGAGCAGCGTCCTCTTCTCCGCCGCCGCCAGTGCCGCGGACAGGTTTATCGAGGTCGTCGTCTTTCCGACGCCGCCCTTCTGATTGCATATGGCAATTATCTCCGCCATGGCCGCTCCCGTGTTATAGTGGATGAAATCGTCTTAGTTCGCACCCCGTAAAAAGGCAAGGGGATTAATCCAGGGTAAAAATAATCATGTCGCTCAAGGGGTTAGTCAAGATCCATGCCAACTGTTTCACGTGAAACAATCGGCCCTTGCATTATGCATGCCACCCCGCAAACCCATACCCCACCTACATTCCCCAAGGCTCACCTTCACAGTGGACGCATCTTCCGCGGACGGCTATCGTGTTGTGCGCCTCCGGCGGCGACCCATATCGCTGACGCGCGTGCGGCGAACCCACCTCATTCCGGCCCACCGCACTATATTTTTAAATGCAGGGCCGGCTGAGGTTTCCACCGCCCGCGCGCTGCGAAGGGTGCCCCGCCGCCTCCCGGCGATACAACACGATAGCCCTCCGCTCACGATGCATCTCTAGAGTATCCTGCCGAACGGCCTCCGTGATTCGGGACGGCGCGAGCGAATGATGAAAAACCCGGGACACAAAACCGATTTTTTAATATCCGGCCTAGTGCACCCCGGAAAAATCGGT